>PVBE012638698.1_pt1 | contig 117244 bp, 93 predicted proteins | sample 1631181 | NCBI WGS metagenome assembly PVBE01 (sample SAMN08397723, study PRJNA350692) | Marine metagenome, whole genome shotgun sequencing project. | isolation source: water | place: Pacific Ocean | collected 2012-04 | reverse complement strand
TGCGCCGCTACCAGTACTGGTATCGTGATCCCGGGGGTTCGCCGTGCGGAACCAGCTTCAACCTCACCAACGGTCTCGAAGTGACGTGGCTGTAGCCCTCGCCAGCCCGGCTCGCTGGCCATCGGTGCCGCGGGCCGGGTGTGTCGACGGACATGCGTGACACGCGGCGCTATCGCGGGGGCGCGAGAGCCAGCCAGGGGCCTCTGGTGGGCGGCCAGCGAGAAGGGAACTGGACCTTCTGGGACCTGCATGGACGCCGTTACGCCCAGCACGACTACAAAGCGGGGCAGCGCGAGGGCTGGAGCCTGCGCTGGCACGTGCACAACGGGCGCAGGCGCTCCGAGGGCCGTCATCGGGGCGACCTGCGTGAGGGTGCCTGGATGTTCTGGTACCCCGACGGGGCCCTGCGCGGTGAGGGGATCTTCGTCTCCGGCCGCTGCGAGGGGCTGTGGCGCTTCTGGCACGCGAACGGGCAGCTCGCACTCCAGGGGCGACTGCTGGCGGGCCGCCGGGACGGATTCTGGCACCTGATGTATCGCAACGGGCAGGTGTGCAGCGAGGGTCTGTACGCCGGCGGAATGCGCGAGGGAGCCTGGCGGCAATGGACGCGCGGCGGGCGACTTCAGCGCGTGGGCGAGTACCGCGCCGGCCTGGCCGAAGGGGAGTGGACCACCTGGCACCCAAACGGGGAGCGCGCCTCGGCGGGGGAGTACCGCGCGGGGCAGCGCGAGGGCGAGTGGCGGCTGTGGCACTCAAACGGCGCTCTGCGCGCCGAGGGCACGGTGTTGGACGGGATGCTGGAGGGCTGGTGGGTTCACTGGTGGCGCGAGGGAAACCTGCGTGCCGAGGGCGAATTGCGACGCGGGGTGGAAGAAGGACCATGGCGTTTCTGGCACTCCGACGGTTCGCGGAACCGGGAAGACACGGGGGTCTACAGCGACGGTTTGCCTTCCGTGGAGGATTGGGACGGCAGTGCGTGATCGCGAGGGTGCCCAGGGACGATCCGAGGCCCTGATTCTGCATCTACCGGATAGGGCGCGGGAGGAGATCGAAGACGGGGTGCGCGAGGCAGATGTGCGGGAAGCGTGCGGACTGCTGCTCGGCCGGCGCGTAGGCGAGACGCTGGAGATCGCGCGCGCGGTACACCTGGAGAACGCTGCCGCGCCGAGCGAGGCCGACCGCTTCTGCATCTCGCCGGGGGAGCACGCGCGCTGGGATCTGTGGGCCAAGAGGGCGGGCATGGCAGTCGTCGGCGTCTGGCACAGTCACCCCTCCGGGCCCGGTTGGCCTTCGCGGGCTGACCGCGCCGGTGGCGTTGAGGGCTGGTCGCACCTGATCGCGGCGCCGGGTGAGGGCTCTTTCCTCGCACTGCGTTCCTGGCGCATGGTGGGCGGCGAGTTTCTGGAGGAGCTCCTGCTCTCGAGGTGACAGGGCCGCGCCCGGGGCGCACAATCAGGGGCTCGCCCCGCCGCGTACGTCCGGAGAATGACCATGACCGAAACCGCCGAGACCCGCCCCTTTGAAGCCCAGGTTCAGGAACTCCTGAACCTGATGATCCACTCCCTCTACACGGAGAAGGAGATCTTCCTGCGCGAGCTGGTGTCGAATGCCAGCGACGCCCTCGACAAGCTGCGCTTCGAGAGCCTGACTCGGCCGGACCTGGTCGATGGGGAAGAGGAGCTCGCGGTCACGCTTGAGGTGGACGGCGACGCGCGCACCCTCTCCGTGGTTGACAACGGCATCGGGATGGACCGCGACGAGCTGATCGCCAACCTGGGGACCATCGCCAGCTCAGGCACCCAGCGCTTCCTCGAGGAGCTGGCCGCGAGCAAGGGTTCCAGCGCTCCCGACCTGATCGGGCAGTTCGGCGTCGGTTTCTATTCCAGCTTCATGGTGGCGGAGGAGGTCTCGGTCGTATCGCGCAAGGCCGGAGACTCCCAGGGTTATCGCTGGCATTCGCAGGCCGACGGCCACTACACCATCGAGCCGGTCGCCAGCGCGCCGCGCGGCACGCGCGTGACGCTGCTCTTGAGCGAGCGCGACCCCGACGACGCCCAGGCTGCGGATTTCCTGGACGAGGGCACTCTGCGCGCTCTCGTGCGCCGCACCTCTGACTTCGTCGAATACCCGATCCGTCTCGGGGAGGATGTCCTCAATTCCCAGAAGCCCCTCTGGGCCCGCCCCAAGGGCGAGTTGAAGGAGGAGGAGTACCGCGAGTTCTACCAGCACCTGACCCACGACTGGCGTGAGCCGGCGGAGACGATCCACTTCAAGGCCGAGGGCGCGACTGAGTTTACCGCTCTGCTCTACATTCCCTCCTGCCGGCCGGCGAATCCCTTCGGCGAGGACCAGGCGCGAACGAACCTGAGCCTGTACGTGCGGCGCGTGTTCATCACCGCCGATTGCGAGGACCTCCTGCCCTCCTGGTTGCGATTCGTGCGCGGAGTCGTCGAGGCGTCGGATCTGCCCCTGAACGTCTCGCGTGAAGTCCTGCAGGCCAACCCCCACGTGCGGCAGATCCAGAAGAACCTGACGAAGAAGGTTCTGGGCTCCCTGGAGGCCATGCGTGAGCGCGACCGCGAGGCCTTCGCCGGGGTCTGGGACGCCTTCGGCTCGGTCCTCAAGGAGGGCATCTGCATGGGCGCGGACGGCGACGGTCGCATCGCGGGTCTGGCGCTCTTCGAGAGTTCACAAGGGGAGGAGCGGACCACGCTCGCCGAGTACGTGGAGCGCATGCCCGAGGAGCAGGAGGCTATCTGGACCCTGCTCGGGCCCGATCGCGCGACCCTCGATGCCTCGCCGCTCGTCGAGCCCCTGCGGGCCCGGGGTTGGGAGGTGCTTTACCTGACCGACCCGGTGGACGAGTGGATGGTCGACAGGCTGAGTGAGTTCGATGGGCACACCCTGCGCTCGGTGCACACCGCGGACCTCGAGCTCGCCGACGAGCAGGACGAGGAGCGGGCCAGTGCCGCCGCCGAGTCCAGCGCCGGTCTGCTGGAGGCACTGGCTGACCACCTCGGGGAGGAGGTCAAGCAGGTGCGCTTCTCCACGCGCCTGGTGGAGAGCCCGGCGGTGCTGGTGAGCGAGGCCGGGCCCCCGCGCCCGCACCTTGAGCGAGCCATGCGCGAGGGAGGGATGGCTCCCGACCTTCCGGTATCTAAGCGCATCCTCGAGCTCCATCCCGGCCATCCGCTGATCGAGCGCCTGTGTTCGATGCACGCCGAAGCAGCGGACGATCCGCGCCTCTTCGATTTTGCCGATCTGCTCCACGGCCAGGCTCTCCTGGCGGAGGGGGCGACGCCGAGCGATCCTGCGCGCTTCGCGCGCCTGGTCACCGAGTTGATGACGGCGGCACCCTGAGGGCGCCGGCGTTCTGCAGGCGCCCGAGGTAGCCGATGCAGTTGGGTGAGTTGTCGTAGGATTCCTCGGCGAAACGCTCGGTCAGGGAGCGCAGGCGCGCGGGCCACTCGGTCTCCGGCCGCCAGAGGTCGAGGGAGCGGCGCAGGAAGCGATTCTCCAGACCGCGCCCGGCCGCAGGGCTCATGTCCGCTGCCAGGCCGAGGATGGCGAACCCGTAGGTGACCTCGACCGACGTTCCGTGGAAGCCGTCCTCGGGGAAGTAGTCCTCGCCCCAGTATCCCGCGTCGCTGAAGGGCGGCGTGCGGTAGTCGTCGGCCAGCGCCACGGCGAAGGCCCAGCGCGGGCCGTGGAACCAGACGGGGTTTTCGGGGCTGGACCAGGTGGCCGGGAGCTTGCCGAAGACCGGCCCAAAGAACAGGTAGTCGGTGCCGCGCAGGTAGAGGGCCTCTAGGGCCTTGCTGCGCGCGGGGTCCACGCCGCGGAAGACGGATTCGATAAGGCTGCGGATGGCCAGCAGCATGATCTCACTCTGGAAGGCGTGGGCGCCCTCGTAGCGAGGGTTGTGCAGCAGTGGCGGGTTGTCGCTACGGATCAGGATCCCCCCGGGGTTGGCCCCGGCCAACAGGAGGTCCGCCACGCGCTCGATCCAAGGCCGGTGGCGCTCGCGCCAGGCGTCGTCAGCCGCCGCCCATGCCGCGCAGAAGACGTCAATGCCCCAGGCGTGGCCGCGGTGCACGGGCAGGCCCTGGTGGGGATGGGCGGTGGCGATGGCCTCCAGGTGGCGCAGGGTGACCACCCATCCCTCGGGCTGGGGCGAGGCGCCCTCGTGGAACCAGAGATGGAACAGCTCTCCGCCCAGGCGCAAGTCGTCTCGTGCGAGTGGGTCGTTGCCCAGCCACTGCAAGGCCTTGGCCTGCTTGGTGTAACGCACCAGGTGCTGGGTGTCGTGGCACATCCAGCGCGTCAAGGCCCGGTCATCGGTCGGGATCTTGCCGTCGGGATCGTGGGCGTCGCCCCGGTCGTAGGGCGGTCGCAGGCCGTCGGCGATCACCTTGCGGACCTGTTCGCCGGGGGCCGGCCCGCCGCGGCAGGGGTGGCGAAACTCCGGCGGGACCGTGCGCCCGAAGGTGCGGAAATCGAAGTCGAGGCCCCCCTGGGCGTCGGCCCATTCGGCGTGGCCCACCGGGTCTCCGCGCCGGTCAAAGAGCGCCTCTGCCTGACGCGAGGCGTTCATGCGGTGGTGGAGTTCGAGCACGAGGTAGGACTGGCGCGATGCACCGCCGATGGCGCGGTGCCCCTCGAGGAAACGTATGCCTTCGCCGCCGTGGGCTCCCTCCTGGGGCAGGAAGAGCGGATGGGCCCAGCCCATGCCGGGGAAGCGTCCCGGCGACGGGCCCTCGGACCCCTCTTCGAGTTGCCGTCGCAAGTGGACCAGGCGCAGGTCCTCGGCGCGGCGCAGGGCGCCCTTGCCCCGATCGTCGCCACGCCGGAACCAGTCCATGCTCCCGACCAGGTCGCGCTGGGGGAAGTAGGCCTGGGTCGCGGGGTTGGCCCAGGACCAGCGCTCGCTGTCGTGGGTGCAGAAGGCGAGGCCCTCGTGCTCGATGCGTCGTCGACCTGCGGCCTCGTCGCCGCTAGGGACCAGGACCAGGCGCCGCAGGAGCTGAGCCTGGGGAGGCATCATGTGCAGGGCCTTCGTGGCGTGGGGTGAGACGATGGGGAAGACCCGCACGCCGTCCTCGTCCCGTGGATCACCGAAGAAGGGATCGCGGACCTCAGGCAGGACGGTCCAGCCGTCGGGGACGATCAGCTCGATCTCGCGCCAGTAGAGCGAGCCGACGGGCTCCTCGGCCTGGTGTGGAACGCGTCGCCCCGAGGTCAGCCCGTTGTGCAGACGCAGGTCGAGGGATAGCGCGCCATCTCCGCGGCGGCGAGTCAGGTAGGCGTGGACGCCCATCATGTGAGGCAGGGGCGCGCCGCTGCCTGCGCGTTCACCGTAGGGCAGCAAGGCGCCGGCGACGCGCCAGCGGCGCATGTAGGCCCCGTCGGTCAGGGTGCGCCGTGACCCGACTCCGCCCTCGTCGGGGGGAGCCAGCAGGTCGCAGCGGTAGGTGTTGCCGTACACGTCTCGCGTACGCAGGACGAGGCGTCCCCCCCGTTCGGGGTCCAGTAGGGCTTCCAGTCCATCCGGACGGCGAGGCGGCGGTGCGCCGCTCGCCCGTGCTACGAGTTCGAAGCGCAGGCGGGCGCGCGGGCGGTCGTCGGGCTCGAGCTCCATGGGAGCCAGGACCTCGACCACCTCGGGCGAGCCGTCGGCGCGGCGCGTGACCACCTCGACCTGGGCAACGGTGGCAGCAGTCTCGCGCCCGGCCCTCCGCAGGCCGAGAGGTACCAGGTCCCCGTCCAGGGCTCCGGCAGGCACGGGGACCGTGGCCCGCAGGAGAAAAGGAGAGGCTGTCGGAGCTCCCAGTTCGATCGTCGCCAGGATGGTCCCGCCCTCGGTCGTAGGGGACTGGCTCTGGAGGGGCGTGGTGAGCAGCAGCAGGGAGAGCGTGGCTAGCATGGCGCGTGTGCATCATGCCAACTGGCGTACCTCGACAGGAGCGGTTGCGGGGCGACCGAACAGGCCAGGCTTCGGCGCCGGCCTGCTGCCAGCGGACGGTGAACTCGGGGGGGCGGCCCTCAGCGGCCTGCTGGCCCTGGGGCGTGTGGGCGCCGCGCCTTCCCAGGCGGGGGACGGGCAGGTTCCTGCCGGCCGCGAACCTGTCCCGCTCAGCGGGGGTGCGCTATCCTCCTGCCGGTCTTCCGCTGATCAGGCGCGGTCCTGAGCGAGCCCGTCGCGGGTCTCGCTGCTCTATCCGCACCGACCGGAGCTGCGAGCCAGAGGTCATGTCCACCCCCGACCGACGAGACGCCGTCACCCTGGACCTGGCGCGCGAGCGCATCGCGGCCACGGTCTTCCGGCCGGACGAGAGCGCAGCGTCCTGGGGTCAGGTGGGCCTGGAACCGGAGTTCCTGCTCTTCCACCTGGGCCCCGACGGGGCGTCGACCGGGCGCGTGCCCCTCGACACTGACGGCGGCGTGCTGGATGGTCTGGGCGCGGTGGCCCGCGGAAATTCACGATTTCGTCGGGCCTACGGGGGGCCACCGCCGGTCTACACCCTGGGTGACGGCGGTAGGATCACCTTCGAGCCCGGTGCACAGGTGGAGCACTCGACCGCCATCCACTCCACCGCGGCGCGGGCCATGGCTGACGTGGAGGGCACGGCCGATACGCTCCTGCGGGCCTTCGATTCTGCGGGCTTCGCTCTCTGCGCTTGCGGCATCGACCTGTGGAGCGGTCTCGAGGGAGTGCCCCAGCAGCTGCGCGCCCCGCGCTATCGGGCCATGGCCACCTACTTGGCGAGCCGTGGGCCTGAGGGCGCCGTGATGATGCGCCATACGGCGAGCCTGCAGATCAACCTGGACCTGGGTCGCAAGGCGGTCGCGAGCGAGCGCTGGCATGTGGCGAACCTGGCGAGCCCCCTGGCCACCGCCAGCTTCGCCTCCAGCCCGATGGGGGGGGCGGCGTCCCGGCGCGCGCTGGCCTGGCAAGGGCTCGACCCCACGCGCACCGGATTTCCGTCTCTGCTGCTTGGTGGCGAAGAACTCGATCCCGGCCGCCAGTACGCGGAGTTCGCCCTGGATGCGGATCCGCTGCTGTTCCTGGGAAGCGAAGCAGGCGATGTGCCCGTTCCCGGCCAGCCCGGTTTCCGCCTGCGGGACTGGATCGAGGACGGACACCCTCAGCACGGCTTTCCCTGCATGTCGGACGTCGACTACCACCTGACCACCCTTTTTCCGGAAGTGCGCCTGCGAGGCTTCCTGGAGCTACGCTCGGTGGACGCCGTTCCGCGGCGCTGGCGCGGGGCCCTGGTAGTCTTCTGGACCGGACTGCTCTACGACGACGAGAGCCTGCGGGCCGCCGGGGAGTTGCTCGAGCCCCTGCGCGCCGACCTGATGGAATGCTGGGTCGCCGCCGCGCGCGATGGGCTAGCCGACCCGCGCCTGGGATCGGTGGCACGCGACCTCTGGGACCTGGCCCTGGCCGGTGCCGAGCGGCTTCCCAAGGGCTTCCATCGCCCGGGCGACCTGGACGTGGCGCGACGGTTCCGCGAGCACTTCGTGGAACCGGGTACGGCTCCGTCGGTGGAATTGGCCGCCCTGCACGCCGAGCATCCGGCGTGCTCTCTGGAGTGGAGCCGGGAACGGCAGGACGGAGAGTGACGGGGTGGGGGCGCGCGGCGAATGCCACGAAGCAGCCCCCGCGGCACCTGCGCTACGGGGGCTTGTCAGGCCGGGCCCCATCCGTGGTCCCGGCCCGATTCCTGCGGGTCAGCGGAGGCTCCAGGTCCCCGGCCGCCAGACCGGCACCCGGTGGACCTCAAAGTGCCCCGGGCCGGTGACGGATTCGAAGTGCCCGGCCGTGAGGAGAACCGTGCGGGGCCGGCCGAAGGAGTCGAGTACGACCTGGTGAGCAGGGGCGATCCACACCTGACGGGTCGGGCCAGGGACCCATTGGCGCTGCTCCACCCACTCGTAGTGGCCAGGCACGAAGACGCGGCGCGTGCGGCACGGGGCGTGCTGCACGCGGGACCTGCGGTAGCCCCCGTAGCTGAGGGCGTGCCTGGCGGTGGAAGCCTGGACGCGCAGACCGCCGTTCCTGTAGGAGATCGAGACCCCGCCGCCGGCTTCGGCTTCGGAGGGGGCGAGGGTCAGGACGAGTGAGGCGAGCAAGACGGACAGGGAGGGGATGTTCATGAGAGGCTCCTCGGTTAGGTTCGGGGCTGGGGCGTTGCTAGCGAAAGTCGTGCCGCCCTCCTCGTTCGTATTGACAGGGCCCGGCTTGCGACCTGCTACACCTACCCTGAACCACGGAGGCAGACGCCGGGGCGTCTCCTGCCGCACGGAGAGGACACCTTGACCCACAACGCAGTCATCCGACGAGGGTGTGGCGCCCTGTGCTGGGCCGCCGCGACCCTGGCCTGTGTGGCTACGCCCAGCGGTCCTGCCGGGAAGCCGGAGGCGGCAGCCCTGGTCCCGGCCCTGGAGCGGAGCGTTCTCCTCGACCTCGGTCCCCGTTTGCGTGAGCTGGCCGCTCTGGCGGGGGATTGGGTTGTGCACCAGGTGACCCTTCCCGAGGCCGGGCCGGGCCATTCGGCGGCGAGGGGGACGGCTCACCTCGCGCCCCTGCTCGGCGGTCGCGTGCTACGGTTTCAGCTCAGCTTCGATCTCGGGAAAGGCGCGGTGGAGTCCTTGGGGCTGCTGACCTACGACCGTGACCGGGAGCGCTACCAGCTGGTGTGGGCCTCCCAGGCGGCGTCGGGCATGCGCACGGCCGAGGGGGCTGGGCGCCTGGACGGGGGGGGGATCGTTCTCCGCTCCCCGGACGGTTCGCGCACACTGCTGCGCCTGGAGGGCGAGCGACTGACCTTCGAGAGCGCTCCGCCCGGTGCCGATTCCGCCCTCCTACGTACGGTCTACGAGCGTCGTCCGCCGGACTGAGGGTCGGCCGTGGATCCTGGAGGCGGGCCGCCCCGGGGCCTACAATCGAACTCCATCGTGAGCGTGACAGCGTGCAGCGCGCGCTCTTTTTACCGCCGGCGACAGGCCCCAACAGGAACCAACATGACGCGCTCCGCGGATCCAGACCCGAGGCGCCGCACCCTCTCGAGGCGCACCTTTCTCGCCGGAGCGGGAGGCGTGGCCGCCGGTGGGGCGCTCGGTGCCAGGCTGGAAGCGGCCGAGCACTCGGTCGCCAAGACTGAGTCGTCCGTCACCCATCGAGGGACGGTCGAGGTGACCCTGGACATCAATGGTCAGCGACGACCTGTGAAGGTCGAGCCGCGCACGACCTTGCTCTCGGCCCTGCGTGACCGGCTCGAGATGACGGGCACCAAGAGCGTCTGCGAACGGGGCACCTGCGGCGCCTGCACGGTGCTGCTCGACGGCGAGCCCGCCTACTCGTGCCTGACCCTGGCCCTCTCGGCCGTGGGTCGCGAGGTGACGACCATCGAGGGCCTCGGCGATGGGGATGAACTCTCGGCGGTGCAGGAGGAGTTGTGCGCCCACGACGGCCTGATGTGCGGTTTCTGCACTCCAGGCTTCGCGATGTCCTTGACCGCCACGATCGCCCGCAAACCCGACTCGACCCTGGACGATATCCGTGCGGGTTGCGCCGGCAACCTCTGCCGCTGCGGTACCTACCCACACCTTTTCCAGGCGGGGCTCGACGCGGCCCGCCATGAGCGGAGGGGTCGCTGATGGGTCCCAGGGAAGACGCCGGGCCGGCCTGGAAGGCGCGCTCGGAAAATACCGTGCTGGACCACGATCTGCCGCGGGTGGACGGTCCCGACAAGGTCAGCGGTCGGGCGCGCTACTCTCACGATGTGCGCCTGCCGGGCATGCTCTACGGGCGGCTCGTCTGTTGCCCCCTGCCCTCGGCCGAGGTCACGGTCGACGTGGCGCCGGCCCTGCTCCTGCCGGGTGTGGAGGCGGCGGTCATCGTCCATGAGGGTACGACCCGCACCGTCGGCCAGCCCGTCGCCGCCGTCGCCGCTCGGACCGTTGAGCAGGCCGAGGACGGGGCCCGAGCGGTACAGCTCACGATCGAGGAATTGCCCTGGGCGGTGGACCGCGAGCAGGCGCTGGCCGAGGGTGCGCCCGAGGTGAGCCGCCGCGGCAACCGGCGCGAGCGCGGCGAGGACGGAGACCTGGATCGGGTCGAGGAGACCCTGGCGACCAGCCACGCCGTCGTCGAGGCCACCTACCGCCTGCCGGTCCAGCACCATGTCTGCCTCGAAACCCACGGCTGCGTCTGCGATTACCGCGGGGGGGACGAGGCGACCATCTACGCCTCCACCCAGGCGACCTTCGGCATCGCGCGCGACGCGGCCCGTGTGCTCGACATCCCGGCCAGCAACGTGCGCACCATCGTGCACCACATGGGCGGGGGATTCGGCTCGAAGTTCTCCCTCGACATTCACGGTCGAGTCGCGTGCATGCTCTCCAAGCAGTGCTCCCAGCCCGTGCACCTGCTCGTGGGGCGCACGGATGAGTTCCACACCGGCGGCAACCGCAGCGGCAGCCGTCAACGATTGCGAGGCGGGGTGAGCGCGGACGGGAAGTTGACCGCTCTCGCGGCGGACGCCGAGATGTTCGGCGGAGTCGGTGGAGGAGCGGTCGCGGGCATGCCCTACATCTACGAGGTGGGAGAGGTCTTCTCTCGGCGCGCTTCGGTGCACACCCACACCGACTCCAGCCGCGCCATGCGAGCTCCCGGCCACCCCCAGGCTTCCTTCGCCATGGAGTCCCTCGTGGACGAGCTGGCCTACGCCGGAGGGTTCGACCTGATTGAGATCCGCAAGCGCAACCTCTCCGATCCGATCTACCACCGACAGCTCGACCGCGTCGCGCTCGAGATTGGCTGGCTGGATCATCCTCACCGCTCGCGCCCGGGAGCCGGGGACGGCCTGGAAGCCGTGGGTATCGGTTTCGGCGTCTCTACCTGGGGTGGTGGGGGGCGCGCCGACGCCTGCGAGTGTGAGGTTCGCATCGAACGCGACGGGAGCGTGACCTCGTCGATGGGCAGCCAGGACCTGGGTACAGGCGTCCGCACCTACCTGGCGGCGATCGTAGCCGAGGAGTTCGGCCTCGAGCTGGGGCAGGTGGAAGCGCGCCTGGGAGACAGCCATCTTCCGCGCGCGAATGCCTCCGGGGGGAGCGTGACCACCGGTTCGGCCGCGCCGGCCGTCAAGGACGCCGCCCACGAGGCCCGCCTGGCGCTGGCGGCGCACCTGGGCGAGGTGCTCGACATCGAACCTGACAGCATCACCTTCGCCGCTGGCGAGGTGAGCGCGGGCGCCACCTCTCTGACATGGAGCGAGGCCTGCCGGACGCTCCCCGGGGAAGGCCTCGTCGCGCGCGGCGTGTGGCGCGAGCATCTGCAGGCCAGCGGGGTACACGGGGCCCAGGCGGCGCGCGTGCGGGTCGACCTGGAGACCGGCCGCTTGCAGGTCGAGAAGATGGTCTGCGTGCAGGACCAGGGCCTACCCCTCAATCGCCTGGCCCTGCGCAGTCAGATCAACGGTGGCATGATCCAGGCCCTCTCCTACGCTCTGCTGGAAGAGCGATTGATCGATCGCGACCTGGGCCTGATGCTCAATGCCAACCTGGATGACTACAAGATCGCCGGTGCTCTGGAGATGCCCGAACTGGTGGCGATCATCGATGACGATGACCAGCGCAGCGCGCCGATCGGCATGGCTGAGGCGGTCGTCATTCCTGGAGCGGCGGCCATCGCCAACGCTCTCCACAACGCCTGTGGTGTGCGCTTGCACAGCTTGCCTCTCACCCCGGGGCGAGTACTCGAGGGTCTGGGCGCTCGCGCACCCCTGGGAGCGGAGGAGAGTCGATGAAGGCCTTTGAATTTCTCGAACCCAGCACCTTGGCCGAGGCCGTCGCGGCCCTGGCCGAGGCCGGGGGTCGCGAGTGGGCGGTGCCCCTGGCCGGTGGTCAGGACCTCCTGAGCGAATTACAGGAGCATCTCGTTGAGCCGGCCAGCCTGGTCAGCCTGCGTGGCATCGAGGGCCTGGGGGCGATCTCCGTGGAGGGCGGCGGCCTGCACCTCGGCGCCCTGGTGAGCCTGGCGCGGCTCGCTCGGGATCAGGAGGTGGCGCGGTCCTGGGCGGCTCTGACCGAGGCCGCCGCATCGGTGGGTAGCCCGCAGATTCGGACCCAGGCCACCGTCGGTGGCAACCTCTGTCAGCGGCCGCGCTGCTCTTATTTCCGCAACGAGCACGCTCCGTGTCTCAAGAAGGGCGGCCAGGAGTGCTTCGCCGAGGGCGGCCTCAACCACGCCAACGCTATTCTGGGTGGTGGGCCCTCCTACATCGTGCACCCCTCGGACCTGGCGCCGGCCCTCGTGGCCCTGGACGCCGAGGTGCACATTGCGGGGCCAGGCGGGGAGCGCCGTCAAGCGCTGCAGGCCTTCTTCACTCTGCCCAGCGAGGGAGACGTCACGCGCGAGAACACCCTGGCGGCGGGAGAGCTGGTCACCTCCGTGGCCGTGCCAGCCTTGCCCGCTGGCGTGCGCTCGACCTACCTGAAGTTTCAGGAGCGCGCTTCCTTCGACTTTGCCCTGGCCTCGGTGGGGCTCGCCCTGGGGATCGAGGACGGGCGCATCGAGCATGCGCGCGTCTGCCTCGGAGGGGTCGCGCCGACGCCCTGGCGCTGCGAGGCCACGGAGCGCTTGCTGGTCGGCGAGGTTCCCAGCGAGGCGCTCTTTCAGCGCGCGGCCACGGATGCCCTGGCGGAGGCGGATCCGCTTGAGCACAACGCCTACAAGATCCCCCTCACCCAGGGCCTGCTGCGCAAGGCCTTGCGCAGCCTCGTCTGATGGTGGGGCGCATGAGTTCTCGTCGTTCGCTCGCGCCCTCATCGGTGCCGCTGTCAGTACCGGCAGAATCGCCCCTCCCGCCCAGCTGTCCTGGCCCCTCGAACAGTTCCTTCCCAGGAGGCACGCGTGAGTGAGATTCCGCGCAAAACCGCCGACATCAGCCCCTTCTGCTCAGAACTGCGCAGCAAGAAACTGCTCTTCGCAACGCGCCCGCCGCAGTCGACCGAAGACCTGCTCGATGCCAGCAACCACTGCTGGTGTGGAGAGACCATGCAGACCCTCGGACCCGATGGCGAGGTGGTCGATCCCCAGGACTGCCGGCCGCCGCGCGCCTGCCACAAGCCGTACCTCGGCGGCTGATCGCGGCTCGTCTCAGAGCAGGGTGCGCAGGCGCACGAGGTGGGCCAGGGCGCGCTCGAGGCCGCCCGCGCGGGAGCGCTGGAGCCAGAGGAGGCGCTGGTCCGCGACCAGGTGCTCGAGTTGCTCCTTCAGGCCGCGGCGGAGGTGTCCGGGAAGGTCCGAAATTGGTGCTCCCGTTGGGCCCCTGAGACGCGCCAGCCCCAGGCGCGCGCCCAGGTGCAGGAACTCAGCGCACCAGCGCATCTCATCGCACCACAGCTGCTCACTTCCCGATCCGGCCGTTGTCGTGGCGAGTTCGTCGGCGAGGGCGCGTGCGGTTGCGCCGGAACTCTCAAGACCCTGGGCGTCGAGCGAACCCAGGCCGGCGTGGGGGAAGGGTTGGTCGGCGAACGCAACCAGGAAGAACAGGCTCGTGCCGTTGCGGGCGTCTCCCCCAGCAGGACGGTGGAGACCGGCCAGGTCGACCGCGATGCGCCCGAGGGGTGCGCGCGGGCGGTCGAAGGCGTGTCGGTCGAGCAGGTCGGGCAGGCGCTCGACGGACAGGCGTGCTGCGGACTCGGGGTTCCAGGAACAGGCCGCCCCGCAGAGCCAGCCCATGCTGCTGGCCCAGGGTGCCTGCAGGTGACCGCGGTCGCCCCAGTCGCAGACGAGCACTCCGCGCGCGCCGTGCTCCATGCCGGCGCGCGTCGCGCCCTGCAGGTTGGCGAGGGCGTTGTGCGTCCGGCCCGCGATGCTGTTCCAACTGCTCGTCCCGGGGCAGACCTGGAAGGGAAGGCCGGCGCGGGCGAAGTGCGGCAACTGCTCGGTGAATGGATGGTCCGCTTCGTAACCCCAGACCATGGCCTCGGCGCCAGCTGGGATGCGCTCGATGCAGGCGGGCTCCTCGAGCACGACATCGCCCCAGAACTGCATCTGGAATCCGCGCTCCGCCAGTAGCTCTGCGACGGCGAGCAGGTGATCGATGTAGGGCGCGTGCGGCCCGCGGGTAGCGCAGGCTTGCTTCGAGCGACCCAGGCCGATGTCGAAGGTCTCGTCGAGACCGACGTTCACCACGCGGCTGGAGAAGCAGGGCAGCAACTGGTCGTAGAGGTCAGCGAGCAGGGCCAGGCCGCGCGGGTCGGCGGGGGCCAGGCTGAAGGGTTCGGGCTCGCGGCTGAAGGGATGCTCGACGCCCTCGGGACACTCGGCCAGGTCACGGTAGGCCGGGTGGATCAGCCAGCGGTGCATGTGTCCAAGGCTCTGCTGATTCGGGACCAGCTCGATGTGCCGCGCGCGGCAGGCGGCGTCGAGGGCGGTGATCTCGACTGGGGTGAAGGGGTCGCTCCCGGCCCAGACGGCCTCATGCCCGGCGTAGGCGAAGCTGGCCTCCATGTAGAGCTGCAGGCGGTTGACCTTCCAGGCGGCCAGGCGCTCGACCAGTTCGAAGAGGGTCTTCATGGTCGGAACGCGGCCGCGGGCCACGTCCACCATCACGCCGCGCTCGGCGAAGGCCGGGGTGTCCTGGATGTGGATCTCGGCCAGGGCTCTCTCTTTGGCGGGGCGCGATACATCGACCCACTGGGCCAGGGTGGAGAGGCCGTGGGACAGGCCCGCGCCGGAGCTGGCCCGGACGATGGCACCTTCCTCGCCCACCTCGATGGCGTAGGCTTCCGGCTCGAGGTCGCCGTCGATCTCGAGTTGCAGGTCCCCGCCGCTGGCGGTTCTCTGGGGGCGTGCGCCGCGCCTGGCGAGGGCGCGCGCGAGGCGCTTGAGCGCAGGGCCGATGCACACCGTCTCGGCACCCGAGACGCGGACCCGCTCGGGCAGTTGCCAGGTGTCCGGTCCGATGCTGGCCTGACGGGGAGCGGGGACGAGCAGCGCGAGGGGGTCGGCCGGATATTTCACGCGCCGATTCTCCGCGCCTGGCCCCGGGCTCCACAAGAGAACCCCGCAGAAGACGCCCATCTTCGCGCTCCAGGCGCGCTAGTGAACGGCCAGCTTGACCGAACCGGTCGCTGGCGCGAGGCTCTCGTAGATGACGATCAAGCGCTGGAAGCAGGGGAGGCCCTAGGATTGGACCAGGGGGCGCTGCGCGACGTGCTCTTCGTCGAAGCCGTCGAGGAGCTCGACGGTGAGGGAGTGCTGCTCGATCTCGACGAACGCGATCGGGCCACCCGCGAGGCGCGCGCCGCGGCCGACGGCGCCGGTGGGGAGCGCTTTCTGGCCGAGCGGGCGCGGTGTCTGCGGGAACGGCTCGTACGCGATCACCCGGGCCTCGATCGCGCCCTGGCCCTCGCGGCCACCCCGACGCCGCCGGCCTGGCTGGTCCTCGTCGGCGCGCTCTTGCTCGGGATGGCCGTGGATCGCCTGGATGGCTCAGAGCGCCTGAACCTGCTCTCCTTTTCGCTCCTGGGGCTCCTGGCATGGAATCTCGCCATCTACCCATTGCGGGCTCTGGCGACCCTGGCGCGCGGTGCCGGTTTCGCTCGTTCGGGCGCAGCAGGAAGAATCGCACTCTGGGTCGCGGGCGCCGAGCGTCCCTGGTGCGCCTGGAGGCGGGAGAGGAACAGCCTCCTGGAGGCGGTCCACGCCCGCTTCCTTGCGCAGTGGGGGCACGCTGCTGGCCCCGTGCTGGGGGCGCGCCTGCGCTGCGCCCTGGACCTGGGAGCAGCGGGCCTGGCCCTGGGCATCCTGGGCGGGCTGTACCTGCGCGGCCTGGTGTTCGAGTACCGCGCCGGCTGGGAGAGCACCTTCCTGGACGCCGAACAGGTGCAGAGCTTGCTCTCGGTGCTGCTCGCTCCCGGTTCTCTACTGCTCGGCCACCCGGTGCCCGACGCCGCGACACTCGCGGGGCTTCGCGGCTCGGATGGGGGAGCCCCCGCAGCCGAGTGGATCCATCTCTTCGCCGCAACATGTCTGGCGTTGGCGATCGTCCCGCGCCTTGTTCTGGGAGCCTGGGCCGCTCGGAAGGCGCGCACCCTTGCGGGGAACCTGACCCTGGATCCAGGCCAGCACCCCTCCCTCGCGCGTCTGCTGGCCGCGGACCGCGGCCGGGGACGGCGGGTCCAGCTGGAGTCATACAGCTACGGGCTCTCCCCCGAGGCTGAGCGCGGGCTGCGGGTGCACCTGGGCGTGCTCTTCGGAGAGCGGGCTGACCTGGGAAGCCTGAGCCGCGTGGCCTACGGGGACGAGGCCGTGGATGGTTCGACTGGGAGCAGCTGTGTGGTGGTATTCAACGCCGGGCAGTGCCCGGAGCGCGAGGTGCACCTCGTGCACCTCACTCGGCGCAGGGACTGCCTGGCCCAGGGCGAGGTCTTGCTGGCCGTGGTGGACGAGAGCGTTCTGGGCCGACGCCTGGGGGAGGGAGAGGAGGCCGGCGAGCGCCTGTCCGAGCGCCGCCGGGCCTGGGACGAGTTGCTGGCCGAAGTCGGGCTCGCAGCGTTGCATTGCGATCTGGAGGGCCGGGCAGGGAGCGAGGCGCTCAGCGCCGCGCGCGCGGCGCTCTGGCCCGGACCGTTGAGGGAGGCGACGCCGTGAGCGAGCGCTTGACCCTCAGCCTCGTCTCACACACGAACGTGGGCAAGACGACCCTGGCGCGCACCTTGCTGGGGAAGGACGTCGGGGAGGTGAGCGACCGGGCTCACGTGACCGAGGAGAGCACCCGTCATGTTCTGGTCGCCGGGCCCTCCGGGCGCGAGCTGATCCTGTGGGATACACCGGGTTTTGGCGACTCGGCACGCCTCCTGGCTCGCCTGCGCACCAGCGACGAGCCCTTGAAGGCCTTCTTCGCCCAGGTCTGGGACCGCCTTGCCGATCGCCCCCTGTGGTGCGGCCAGCAGGCGGCTCGCAACGTGCGTGACGAGGCGGATTGCGTGCTGTATCTGGTGAACGCGGCCGAGCATCCCGAGGACGCCGGGTACGTGCGATCCGAGCTGGAACTGCTGACCTGGATCGGCCGACCCGTAGTGGTGTTGCTGAACCAGACCGGCCAGCCGCGCGAGAGGGGTGAGCGGCAGGCGGAGGAAGAAGCCTGGCGCGTTCAGAGCGAGGGTTTCGAGATCGTGCGTGGCGTGCTCGGCCTCGACGCCTTCACCCGCTGCTGGGTGCAGGAGGGGGCGCTGCTCGAGGCCGTGCGCGAGGCCTTGCCCGCGCATCGCCGGCCCCTGTGCGATGCCCTGCTCGATGTCTGGCTCGACGAGCGGCGCGGGCGCTGGCAAGAGGCCATGGGACTCCTCGCGGGCGAGCTGGCCCGCGCAGCCATGGACAGTGAGGAGGTCAGCGAGGGCGCCCTGGGGATCGGACGGCGCAAGGGGATGGAGCGCCTCGCCGCCCGCCTGGGCACCGGCCTTGGGCGGACCGTCGACGGGTTGATCGAGTTGCACGGCATCGAGGGTCGGGGAGAGGCCGAGCTGCGCACGGCTCTCGATGACTTCGCCAGCCGTGGCGGCGGGCTCTCGCCGGGGCGCCTGGGCCTGCGCGGTGCCGTGGTCTCGGGCATCCTGGGAGGCCTGGCGGCGGACCTGTCGGTGGGTGGGTTCAGCCTCGGAGGTGGCATGCTTTTGGGAGCTGTAGGGGGCTGGCTGGCTGGTGAGGGCGCGGGGCGCGTCGTACAGAAGGTGCGCGGAAGGGAGCGGCCTTGCGTGGAGTGGTCCGACACGCTCCTGGAGCGCCTGGCCCAAGACCTCCTCCTGCGCTACCTGGCCGTGGCCCACTTCGGCCGCGGACGCGGGGCGTGGCGCGAACGCGAGTACCCCGCCTTCTGGCAGGAGCGCGTGGGCGAGGCGCTCGACGGGCGTTCGGCGGAGTTCGCCCGGGCTCTGGTTCGGGCCCGCGCCGGAGAGGGAGGGTCGCAGGCGCTCGCGGCGCTCATGAGCGCCGCGGCGCGCGAGGTGCTCGTGGCATCCTACCCGAGCGCCGCTCGCTTCCTCTGAAGCCGCGCCGGCCTCAGGGCATGTGCTCGAGAAAGGCCGGGGCGATGGCTTCCGCCAGGCGCACGTTGCCGCCGCGCGTGAAGTGGCAGGCGTCGTAGTAGAGGGGCCTGGTCACGTTCTCGAAGACCATCGAGCAGTCGACGAAGGGAACGCCGCGCTGGCGCAGGCCGGCGCCAGCCTTGCGCAGCATGGGGTAGCCGATGCGAGCTCCCTCGATCCACTCGACGATCGTCTGGCTGATCTCTACCTCCTCGTCGGTGAGTGGCTTGGAGCCCTCGTCGTAGAGGGTCGGCTGGAGCGCGTGCAGGTAGAAGATCCCGTGCCCGGAGCAGATCCCCGCCAGGGAGACGGAGGATCGCATCCAGTTGGCGACCGAGAAGGCCAGGCCCTCGTCGCGATCCGCCTCGAAAGCCGGCCCGAGGAGCCATGGATCCAGGCCGCCTTTCCGCAGGTGCTCGAGGTAGGCCAGGGTCTGGCCCACGAGCTGCTTGCGCATGGCCCGCATGCGGCCGTGTGCCCAGCGGCCCGTGATGGAGCTGATGTGGAGCTTGCGATCCAGACTGCTCTGGGCGAAGTCGACCAGCTCCGCGCGCAGGCGCCGGCTCTCGGTCAGCATCTCGAGGCTGGTGAGGTCCGCGTCTCCCGCGCGCACCTGGGCCAGCCACTGGCCGAAGGCGGGGTAGACCGGATGCATCTCGCGGGCCACGTTGGCGTTGCTGACGGCGACCTCATTGAACCCGTCGAGGTTGATGACGGCGTCGGGCTCGATGCCGAAACTGAAGAGCCAGGTGGCCATCATGACCTGCTGCGGCTGCTTGAAGGATGCACGCCCGTAGTTCAGGAAGCGCACCGCTCGGCCGGCGAGGCGCGGGTCGGCGGCGAGCAGCTCTCCCAGTCGTTCCTTGCCCTGCTGCCCGAAGATGTTGGCCACCGAACCGCCCAGGATCAGGACCCAGTAGGCATCCGGCGCGTGGCGCATGTTCTTGAGGTCGTCGATCAGCTGCTTGGGGCCATAGCTGGCGTCGAAACCGAGGAAGGGATGGAGGATCTCGAACTGCTTCGAGCTGTCGTTGAAGTGCACCTGCTGCACCTCGCCCGGCATGGGAACGGCCTGGCTGACCGAGTTCAGCAGCTCTTGCATGGCCGTCCGCGTCCGGGAGGCATCGTAGGCACCCTCGGGGCGCGTCGCGCTCCATACGCGGTAGGCGCTCTCGGCCCCCAGAAGGGCCAGGACGGTGACGAACAGGGAGAGGAGGAGGCGGCGCAGCATCGGTCGGGTGGGGCGTGCCCGTGGATTCTAGTCAGCGCGATGACGGGCCTCCAGATCCGAAGCAACAAGCCGCAGAGCGCGGGACCGGGCCCGCCCGGCGAGCTAAGCTGGGGCTGAGAGAGACGACTGATGGAGCATCCCGACAAGCACGCTGGTCGCGACCGGGCGGAGTTGCGCGTCTTTATGCGCGCTCTGCTCGCGGACGTGCACGCCCTGGAGCGCATGCTGGAGGAGGGGTTGATTGAAGCGGGCGTCAGGCGAATCGGGGCCGAACAGGAGATGTTTCTGGTCCGGGCCAACATGGAACCCGCGCCCTGTGCTGCGGAGGTCCTGGCGGCCTTGTCCGAGGACGCTTTCACTCCCGAGCTAGGGCTGTTCAACCTGGAGGCGAACCTGCAGCCGCGCCTGCTGGGAGGTGATTCCCTGCGCTGCATGGAGGCCGAACTCGAGGGCTGCCTCGATCGTGCCCAGGCCGCGGCGCGCCAGTGCGAGGCGCGCGTGCTCCTGGCCGGCATCCTCCCGACCCTGCGGCGGGAGCATCTCGTGCTGGAAAACATGACACAGGCTCCGCGCTATCGCGAACTGAACCGCGTCATGACCACGCTGCGCGGGGGGGAGTTCACGACCCTCATCAAGGGGCTCGACGAGCTGCACGCCACCCACGACAACGTGATGCTCGAGGCCTGCAACACCAGCTTTCAGGTTCACTTCCAGGTTGGCGCAGACGAATTTGCCAATCTCTACAATCTGGCCCAGGCGATCACCGCGCCGGTTCTGGCGGCGGCGGTCAACTCGCCCGTGCTCCTCGGTCACCGACTCTGGCACGAGAGTCGTGTGGCGCTCTTCCAGCAATCTCTCGACGCGCGTTCGAAGGCACACCAGGCGCGAGGCGCGCGCCAGCGCGTGAGTTTCGGAGAACGCTGGGTCGAGCGCTCGGTGATGGAGATCTACCGTGAGGACATCGCGCGCTTCAAGGTTCTGATCGCAGGCGAGCGGGATGAGTCACCAGCGGCGGTCCTGGACCGAGGCGAGATCCCCGCGCTGCGGGCACTGTGCCTGCACAATGGGACGGTTTATCGCTGGAACCGCCCCTGCTATGGCGTGAAGGACGGGGTGGCCCACTTGCGCATCGAGAACCGCGCACTCCCGGCAGGGCCGACGATTGCCGATGAGGTGGCCAACGCCTCTTTCTACTTCGGTTTGCTCTCGGCGCTGGCCGAGGAGTTGAGCGACGTGCGTCATGTCATGGAGTTCGACGATGCCCGGGCCAATTTCGTGGCTGCGGCGCGCTACGGCCTGAGCGCCCGCCTGTCCTGGACCGGTGGCCGCTCGTGGACGGCGGAGGAGTTGATCCTTGACCAGCTGCTGCCACTCGCTCACGAAGGGCTCGCTTCTCAGGGAGTCGACGCGGGGGACCGCGAGCGATTCCTGGGCCTGATCGAAGAGCGCGTGCGCGGCGGGAGAACGGGCGCGCGGTGGGCGCTCGATTCCCTGGGACAGATGGGCTCGCAAGGGTCGCGCGACGCGCGCTTCCGCACCCTGACGAGGGCCATGTACGACAATCAGCGAAAGGGGGAACCGGTCCACCGCTGGCCCCTGGCGGCGCTCGAGGGCACCAGTGACCCGCTGGAGGGTTTCGCGACCGTCGGGCAGGTGATGACCACCGACCTGTTCACGGTGCACCCCGAGGATCTGGTGGACCTGGCGGCGAGCCTGATGGACTGGGAACACCTGCGGCATGTTCCGGTGGAGGACGACGAGGGTGTGCTGCTTGGGATCCTCTCCCACCGGCGAGTGCTGCGCATGGTCGGACGCGGCATGCGCGAAGGAGGTGCGACCGTGGCCGTGCGGGAAGTGATGAAGCCCGATCCCCTGACCGTGACGCCGGCGACGAGCACCCTGGATGCGATCGCGATGATGCGCGAACACCGCGTCAGCGCCCTGCCGGTGGTGAGCGAGGGCCGCCTGGTGGGCATCGTCACCGAGCACGATTTTCTCGAGGCTGCAGGGCGCCTGCTGGAGGAGCGATTGAAGCCGGCGAGCGACGGAGGAGGTGGCGATGACGGTGCTGCGTCCGACTCCTGAGTCCGGTGCGCCGGAAGGCGCATGGCCGAACGCCATCGATTTGAATGACCACCTGCTGGGCCGGGTGGAATCGGATCCGTCCCATCCGACCCTGCTCCTGGTGGGGGGTCTGCACGGCAACGAACCTGCCGGTGTGCGGGCCATCCAGCGCGTGTTTGAGCGCCTTCAGCGCGATGGCCTGCAGCTGCGCTGCACCTTGATCGGGCTGGCGGGAAACCTACCGGCTTTGCGTCGTGGTCGGCGCTTCGTTGAGGGCGATCTCAATCGCATGTGGGGCGCCGGGTATCGGAGCAGCGAGGGCCAGGAAGGCCAGGCTCGCCAGAGCTTGCAAGCCCTCATCGGGCGTGCCATCGACCGCGCCCGCGGTCCCGTGGTGCTGCTCGACCTGCACTCGACCTCTTCGGGTGGCGCGCCCTTCGCCCTCGTGGGAGACACCCTCAACAACAGACGCCTGGCTCGCTGTCTGCCGGTGCCCCTGGTGCTGGGCCTGGAAGAGAGCGTGGAAGGGACGCTGCTGGCCTACCTCGGTGACCTGGGGCACGGCGCGCTGGGCTTCGAGGGTGGCGCCCACGCGGATCCGCAGACCCTCGACCACCACATCGCCGCCATCTGGTTGACCCTGGTGGCCTGCGGTGCGCTCGAACGCGGGGACCTGCACGATCACCGTGCTCTGCACGACATGCTGCGGGGCGCCTCGCAGGGGCTTCCAGCGGTCGTCGAGGTGCGCCACCGCCATCCGGTGACCAGGGAGGACCGCTTCCGCATGGCGCCGGGCCACGCCAACTTCGGGCCGGTCTCGCGCGGGCAGGTCATCGCCCACGATGCGGCGGGAGAGGTGCTCAGCCCCTCGGGTGGTGTCCTGCTCCTGCCCCTCTACCAGGGCGAGGGCGAGGACGGTTTCTTCATCGGGCGGCGCGTGCCGCGCGCCTCCCTGATCGCCTCGCGCTTCCTGCGCGCCCTCGGAGCGGATCGCTGGGTCTCGCTCCTGCCCGGAGTCTCCTGTTCGCCGGGGTTCGAGCGCCGGGTCGTCGTGCACAGCGAGGCGCGCAATACCTGGCCTTCGCGCGTGCTGCGCATGCTGGGCTATCGAAGGCGGGACGAGACGAACCTGCAGAGCGTACTTTTCCGTCACCGTGAACGGCCTGAGGATCCCTGAGGGGCCGGCAGGGAATTTCTTTCCGCTCTTCGTGGTGTTTGATCGCGGAACTTGCGGGAGGCGGCGTGTTGCAGGTCGAGCGCGCGGAGGGCTCCGCCCTTCCACGAATGATGTGCGCGCGATCCCCCGAGGTTTTTCATGCACGAGCGATACGAAGGGCGCCCAACGCCGGGCGCCCGCGGTGGCAGGGTTGTCCTGGACGTACTGGCGGCAGTCGCTTTCTCCCTGCTAGGTGGCTTGTGCGCCCTGCAACGACTCTCCGGTACGCCGGGTGTCGCCAGTATCGGGGACGAGCAGGTGGCGGTCGTCTTCGATGATGGAGGCGGCGCGAATCGGGTCGTCCAACGACCGGGAAACCTGCTGTTCGTGCCCTATCTGGAAGAAGTGCGCCTGCTCTCGCGCAGCCCCGAACAGATCACCATGGAGGGAGAAGGCGCCGGGGACCCGGCTCATGTCTCGCGCCTGTTGTTGCGGGCCAACGACGGTTCGCGCTTCGGGCTGGACTCCTTCAGCATCCAGTACGCCCTCGTTCCCGACGCCGCCCGGGAGGCCCTGGCGGACACGGGAGATGATCCGACCGTTCGCGCGCGGCTGGTGGAGGTCTGGGCGAGGTCGGTCCTGCGTGATCAGTTCGGTCTCTATCCGACCGAGGAGATCAGCAAGCAGGAGACCTTGCGTCAGGCTTCGGAGGCCTGCAAGGCGATCCTCAACCGCGAGCTAGCGCCCCACGGCATCGAGGTCCTCGAGCTCTCGACAATCCGTCCCAAGTTCGATCCGGCATACGAGGAGGCGGTCGAGCGTCGGCAGGTGGCGCTGCAGGAGATCGAGCGCCTCAAGCGCAAGCTGATCCAGCTGGACGCGGAGCGCGGAGAGCGCGTGGCGCGCCGACGCAAGGACAAGGTGGTGGAGCTGAAGGTCCTGGAGGACCAGATCATCAAGGTTCTGGACGGCGCGCAGCGTGAAGACGTCAACCGGCGCCACGCCGCGGACCTCTACGCGGCAAATCGCGTCCAGGCGGGGGAGCTCGAGCGCCTGGCTCTCGACCAGAAGGCGCGCGCGCTCATCGTGCGTTACCAGGCCGAGGCCGAGGGACTCGTTCAGCAGGTGCTGGCCCTCGAGGAGCGCGGAGAGGCAGCCGTGCGCGAAGCCCTGATCGAGAACCTGGCCGGGTTCGAGTTCGAACTCGTCCCATACACGCTAGATCCCGCTCCAGAGGGAGTGCGTGTGATCGAGCAGACCCTGGCGAAGAAAGACTGAGAGGCACGACCATGAACAGCGAGCATCAGACGACGGAACGGGAGCCCACGGCTGGAGGGTGGGCTGGACTGGCGCGTGCCATGGCACATTGCGTGCGGTGGACGACAGCGCTCTGGGAAGGAGCGTGCAGGGTGGTGCGTTGGGGCGTCCGGCGGCCCGCTGTGATGGCCTTGAGCGCCAGGGGGAGCGGGCTCTTCGCCCGTCTGCGCCGGCACCTGCCCTCCCGGGTTGCCCTGCGCCGGGGAACCGGCCGCTTCCTGAGGGTGGCCGGCGTGGGTGTTATGGCGGGGGCCGCGGTCCTGGCCGCGGGCAAGGGCCTGGTGATGCGCATCCCGGCCGAGGCGATCGGCGTGCGAGCGGCGCGCTGGGGCGAAGGCGGCATCGAGGCGCGTGACTTCTCCGCGGGCCTGCACCTGGGGTTGGCGGGCTGGCACGACTGGCACCTTCTGCAGCGAGGTACGCATCTGTTGACCTTTTCCGGGGAGGGTGGGCTCGAAGAGCCCGGGGCCCTCGATGTGCGGACACTCGACGGGACGCAGGCGAGGGTCGGCGTCTGCGTTCCTTACGCGATCCGGGCCGGTCAGGGACACCGAGTAGTGCAAGAGGGCATGAAGGCCAGCTATCGGCGCCTGGTCAAGGCCACGGTCGAGAAGGTGCTGGTGCAGCAGATGGCCATCCTGAGCGCCCAGGACCTGACGGACACGGCCGTGCGCGGCGAGTGGGTGAAGGAAAATCTGGCCGAACTAAATCGCGCTGTGGCGCCCCTTCATGTGGAGGTGCACGGGATCCTCTTCGCTTCCGTGGCTTTCGCGCCGGAATACGAGAAGAAGCTGCAACAGACCCAGTTGATGCACCAGACGACACAGTTGCTCGATGCCTCGCGCGTGGTGGCCGAGCAGGAGGAGAAGGTCGCCACCCGCTTGCAGGAGATCGAGCGCTCGCTCCAGGAAGTGACCCACGGGCTGGACCTGCAGATGGACAGCCTGCGCAACGGGAGCAGCGGACAGCTGGCCCGCCTCACGCGCGAGATCGACGAGTACGACCGTACGGTGCGCCTGGGGGCGGACCAGCGCTATGCGGAGCTGGTCGCCTCGGGGAACCTTGAGATCTTCCGGGCCGAGGCGGCGCGCACCCAGCTCGCGAACGAGGCCTACGCCATGCCCGGGGCGCGCTTGTACCTGGCGCGCAGGGCTGCCCAGGGCTTGCGCGTCGCCCGCGTGACCCTCAACTCCTCCGACCCTGATGTGCCGAACTTCATGGACCTCGACCACCTGACCTCGCTCGTTCTGGGCAAGGAGGACTGAACTCCGCAGGCGTTTGCTGACTCTCCACCCGGCCCGGCGCCTGTAGTGCAGGGATGGCGAGCAGAACCGGCGTTCGTCGTGCAGGTGCGCCCATCACCAGAGCTAGGATGACGGAGCGGTCGTCGTGGCGGTCGCGCACGCGACATGAATCATCCTCGATCCCCTGGCCAGCGCCCGGAGTCTCGCGCGTGAGTGCCGTGGCTGACAGCGTGCCAGTCCTCACCCGGCACACAGCTTGCGTCGTGTGCGACACGGACGATCCGGAGCCCTACCAGCGAGGAATGTATGCCCTGCGAGGGCGGTCGTTCGACCTCGTGCGGTGCCGCGCGTGCAGGTTCGTATACGTCGACCCTCGTCCTGACGGCGCGACCCTGGCGGAGATGTACGACGACGCCGACTACTACACCGAGGGCTACAACCTGGGCGTCGAGACGGAGAACTATTTTGAGCGCCGGGAGGAGCTGCTCGACCGATACGACGGTGAGGTCTCGGGCCTGGAGCGCGAGCTGGGTGGACCGGCCGCTCTGCTGGAGCTTGGATCGGCGGGAGGTTTCTTTATCGAGGCGGCGCGTCGCAGGGGCTGGGCGGTGCGCGGCGTGGAGCTCTCGCCCGTGGCAGCCCGCTTCTCTATCGATGAACTCGGGTTGGAGGTGTTCGAGGGGCAGCTTGAAGAGGCGCCTTTCGAGGAGGAGAGCTTTGACCTCTGCGTGGCCGACAACGTCCTGGAGCACACCACGACGCCCCTCGATGTCCTGGGAGATCTGCGAAGCCTGATGCGGCCCGGCGGCCACCTTCTGGTGATCGTCCCGACTTACGTGAACTCTCCCTACTTTCGTGCCGCACGGGATCTGGGGCGCTGGCTCCCGCGCCGCCTGCTGGGGGCGAAGCTGCTGCGGCTGCTCAAGCTCGATCCCGAGCACGACGGCGGCGCGCCCTACCACATCCTGGAGTTCGACCGGGCGACCTTGCTGCGCCTCCTGCAGCGTGCCGGTCTCGAGGTAGTCTCCGCACAGGGTTCCGTTCCGCGGCCCGCTCATCTGTTCAAGGCCGCGCGTCTGAGCCCGGTCGATTGGCTGCAACGCTGGACCTTCGTGGCTCTGGACCGCTTGATGCGCTTGGGGCTCCTGCCCGGTGCCCGCCTGCGTGTGGTCGTGCGCCGACCCCGGTCTTCCTGAAGCGACGGTCAGCCGTCGAGGATCAGGGACTCGAGCGCCTCACGCCAGTCGGCGGGCACTCGGTCGAGGTGCTCGAGAGCCTGCGCGGGGCCGAACAGGTGGCGCAGCCCGGCCGCGTATCCATGCTTCAAGGGAGCGTGGTGCGGCGGTGGAATGAAGGGCAAGGCCTCCATGGGCAGGGCCGGCTCGGCGCCGCCGTCCGCCAGGCCCCAGCCGATCCCCTCCAGGGTGGTCTCGATCAGCGTCGCCGGCATGGCGCGCAGCAGGGCTTCGACCTTGTCCAGCTCTGAGGGGATCCCGCGCCGCACCAGCCGGCCGCATTCCAGGCCGATGCCGAGGGCGAAGGCCGGCTGAAGGTCGGGAGGCAGGAGGCTGAGCAGCCGCCGGCTGTCGTTGAGGCGCGGGCCGACCCGCAGGGAGACCAGGGGGTAGTCCTTGGCGCCAGCCGCGCCCTCGACGATGGTCCGGGCGTAGGGAGCGCCAGCCTTCGTCAGGGCCGTCAGGTTGGCGATCAGCAGGGCGTCATCGCCGTCCATGAGCGCCTGGAATCGAATGTAGCGTCCCGCTCCGCGCGCCAGATCGATGTGAGATGAGCCCGGGAGTTCTGCGAGCAACTGCTCGACGTTCAGGAAGTCCCCTTTCTCGCGACCGTTGCGGCGCCGGGCGGGCCACTGCAGCCCCGCCCGGTTGAAACCGATCCCCAGGTAGAGGCGGTGGCGCAGGACGGGCTGGAGGTCGTCGGCGATGGAGACCATTTCCGCCGCGCTCAGGCCGGCCTTGGGGCTGACGAGGCCGCGCGCGGTCTGCATGAAGTTGTAGCCGCGATAGTGGGCCCCGAGGTTGGGGTTGGAGAAGGAGAAATCGACCGCGCCCAGATTCCACAGACCCGTCGAGCAGGCCACTCCCGCCACGGTCGTGCCCAGGATGCGCAGGAAGCCCGCGGGGTGCGCTGCGAGGGCGGCGATGAGGAAGATGGCGAACTGGAAGTGCGGCAGGAAGTAACGGTAACCAGCGCACTCTATGGGGGGCTGGTGGCCGCCGATCCTGAGGTCCGAGAGGGCGAAGGCGACCGTCGTCAGGGGCAGCAGGGAGACCAGGGGCAGGAGCTTCATGGACGAGAACGCGGTGCGCGACTCCGCGCCCGAAAGTTCCGCTCGCGACAGGCCGCGGACGAGGGTGGAGAGGGCGCGCAGGGCCAGTGGAGCGGCGACGAGCCAGGCGATCAGGAAGCAGGCCAGGAACAGTCCATTGAGCAGGCTGGCCGAGAGAGGCCCGACCTGACCGAAAAAGCCGGCCGCGGGCAGGTCGTGGACCAGGAATTGCCAGGCGCGAGCGGCCAACCGCCCGAGTTCATGGCGACCCTCCCCGAGGAACTTGGCCCCCAGGAAGTCAGCGCCGCGACCGTCGGTGGAGAGGTTGATCAGCACCAGGGGCAGGATGCCGAGGAGCAGGCCGCCGCCGCCGAGACCGAGGTCCTTGAGGGTGCCGCGCCAGCCGCGGGCCCCGAGGTGCACGAGGGCCATCATGCCGACCGGGATGATGGCTCCCAGGAAGACGAACAGGGCCAGGCCCATGGTCAGTCCGCTCAGGAAGAGGTGCGCGTTGCGGCGCCCGCCCCCCAGGTGCAGCCGGTAGAAGCACAGGAGCGCCAGTGCGTTGAAGAAGAGGTGCTCAAAGTGGTTTCCCGAGGCCATCAGGGAGTACTTGGTGAGCGTCTCCACCGGGCCTAGAGCGAACAGCAGCGTTCCGACGAAGGCTGCCCGGCGACCGAACGCGAGGTCGAGGAAGTACCAGCTGCAGAGCAGCGCTCCCAGGCCGAAGGTGGCCGGGACGAGCTTGAGGGCCAGGTAGGTTTCCCCGAACGCCAGATAGAAGGGCAAGGTGGCGTAGCCCGTGACGAGCTGTCCGGCGGCGTTGTCGTAGTAGATCGACAAGGGCAGCTCGGCGCCTTCCAGGAGGACCTTGGGCAGGGTCCCCATGGGGTAGAGCTCGAACATCGTCATGGCCGTCGAGTCGAAGGCGCTGTAGAGGATCAGCCCGCGCAGGACGACGTAAACGAGGACGGCCAGGAGCAGCCCGGAACGGAGGACTTTGGGCATGAACGGAGTGCTCTTCGCGGGGCTACAGTTTTCCGCGCAGGGCGAGCCAGCGCAGCTTGAGGACGGCGGTGTAGCCGGCGAAGAGCGTGCGCAGGGTGAGGGTGGACTCTCCGGCGTCCCGGTTGCGGAACTCGATCGGTACTTCGGCGATGCCAATCCCCGCACGCCCGGTCTTGTACAGCAGCTCCTGCACGATGGCCGGTCCGGGCGAGAAGGTTTCACCGACCCGGATGCGCTCGAGGGTGGAGCGGCGCCAGCATCGGAAGCCGGAGTTGCAGTCCCGCACGGACAGGCTCAGGATCACCCGGATGTAGGCGTTGGCGGCCAGGGTCAGCCAGCGGCGCAGTGGCGTCCGCTCCGCGTCGTGTCCGCCCGGCACGCCGCGCGAACCTAGCACCAGGCCGACGGAGGGATCGGAGAGCAGGCGCTGGACGAGCTTCGGGACGAACTCTGGCCGGTGGGACTGATCAGCGTCCATCTCGATCACGATCTCGGCACCCATTTCCAGGGCGCGCACGAATCCGTCGCGCCCGGCGCGGCCGCGCCCCCTGTCTCGCTTGCGGTGTAGCAGATGCACCCGCGGCTCCCCTCGGCTCAGGGCCTCCACCAGCTTCCAGGTGCCATCGGGCGAGTCGTCGTCGATGACCAGCACCTCGTAGTTCGGACCGAGCGCCAGCAGCGCGCGGGTCAACGGCTCGATGTTCCCCGCCTCGTCGTAGGTGGGCAGGGTGCAGACGATGGGGGAGGCGCTGACCTCGTCGTCGGCGGCGTTCATGACGGATCCAGCGGGGACGAGGAGTGGCGGCGTAGCCGGGACCTCCGCCGCGCGCCCCCCTGGTCACACAGGGCGGGGGCGAGGGCGAGCAGCAGCACTCGAGGAGAGGCCATGGACCGATGGTATCGGGTGAGGGCTGCCAGTCGATACGATGCCGCCATGAAGGTCCTCGAGCGCCTTGCTCTGCAAGACCCCCGCATGCGCGCCTGGGCCCTCTATGACTGGGCGAACTCGGGCATGATCACCGTGGTCGTCACGGCGATCTTTCCGATCTACTACTCTCAGGTGCTTGCGGCGGGGATCGAGCCCAACCGGGCCGACGCGCGCTACTCGGCGGCTACGGCCATCAGCCTCGCTCTGATCGCGGTCATGGCGCCTTTCCTGGGTGTGCTGGCCGACCGTTTTCGCAAGAAGAAGGCCTTGCTGGCCCTTTTCATGAGCATCGGGGCGACGGCCGTTGCCGGGATGGTCTTTCTCCAGCAAGGGCACTGGGTAGCGGCCCTGGCCCTGTTCGTCCTTGCGAACATCGGCGCTTCGGGGAGCTTCATCTTCTACGACTCGCTCTTACCACACGTCGCCCCACCCGAGACCCTCGATCGGCTCTCGCTCTCCGGCTACGCCCTCGGCTACCTGGGCGGCGGATTGCTGCTGGGCCTGAGCCTGGCCTGGATCCAGCGCCCGGACCTGTTCGGTCTGCCCTCGGGCGAGGGCTTGAACCCCGCCCAGGCGACCTTGCCGACGCGCCTCGCTTTCCTCTCGGTGGCCGTCTGGTGGGTCGTCTTTTCCGTTCCGCTCTTGCGCCGTGTCTCCGAACCGCCCGGGGTGGCTCGCGGTGCACCGGGAACTGGAGTCGGCTCGGTGCGTGGGACCCTGCGCGCCACCATGGGTGCCTTGCGCGACCTGCGCTCCTTTCCCCAGGCCACCCTGATGCTGATGGCGTTTCTGGTCTACAACGACGGCATCGCCACCATCTTTCGCATGGCGGCCATCTACGGCGATCGGGTGGGGATCGACCGCGTGCACCTGATCGCCGCCATCCTGTCGGTGCAGTTCCTCGGCATTCCCTTCACCCTGCTCTTCGGTGTGTTGGCGCGCAGGCTGGGAGCGAAACCCTCCATTCTGCTGGCCCTGGGCGTCTACACCGCGACGGGGCTGCTGGCCTGGCGCATGGATTCGACGATCGAGTTCTACACCCTCGCATTCCTGATCGCGATGGTGCAAGGCGGCGCCCAGGCCCTCAGCCGCTCGCTCTTCGCCAGCCTGATCCCGCGCCAGAAATCGGCCGCCTTCTTCAGCCTCTTCGCCGTGCTGGATCGTTTCTCCGGCGTGCTCGGTCCGGCGATCTTCTCCCTGACCCTGGTCTGGAGCGGTTCGATCCGGACCGCGATCCTGCCCTTGACCGCCATGTTCCTCGTGGGCGGTGCACTCCTGATGCGCGTCGACCTCAAGAGCGGCAGGGCGCGGGCGCGGGCGGCGGAGGAGGCCTTGGAAGGCCCGTCGGCGACGAGCTACGCCGCAGGCCCCTGAGGTTCGGGGAGCTCTTCCGGTTCGATCGCCGCGGGCGGTGTCCAGTCGGGTAACTCGGCGGCTTGCTCCTCGCAGACCGCTTCCTCCGTGACGGGGGAGTGGAGCTGCTCGTCATCGGTCAGTTCAAGCGCGTCGGGGAGCACCGCGGGCGGGTGCGCCTGGGGAGTGCTCTCGATCGGCGCGAACAGCAGATCGGCATCGGTCTGTCGGTACTCCTCCGCCAGGTGATGCATGGCATCACAGGTCATGGTCGCCGAGGCCTGCAGGTCCGAGACGCGGTTGAGCACCTTGCGGAACTCGCGCAGGTGCTGTTGGGTCGTCTTGAGGGTTTCACCGAGCTCCTTGCGCAGGGCGCCGACGCGGAGGGCGAGGGCCTCGCCGACTGCGGCCGCGTAGTCGCCGTGCAGGCGCTCAATGACGTCGGCCAGGAGGTCGGGGAGGCGCTCGCGCAGGGTGCTGCCGAGGGCATTCTGGATGGCCTTGCGCCCCACATCGCCCAGGCGCCGGGCCTTGACGTCGCGCGGCAGGATCTTGTCGGGCCGGTGTTCTGAACCAAAGAGGGCGCGCCGCACCCGGGCCCGGGAGCGCAACAGGAGCCAGTCTGTGAGGCCGCGCCGTACGGGGAGGGTGTCCTGATCGACGCCGGGGATCTCGCCGGCGACCAGGGACTGGGGATCGAGACCCTCGAGGGCGCGCCGGGCAGAGTCCACCAGGGAGAGGCCCGTGGTGGCCATGTCCCGGGCGACGGCCTCCGGCAGGCCGTGGGCTGCGGAGTCCTCCTCGACGCGGCCGTGCAGGGACTCTCGCGCCTCCTGGGCCAGGGCTGCCTGACAGCTCGCGATGAGTGGAGCGATGCTGGTCTCGAGCAGGGCGTGCAGGCTCGCGTCGGTCTTGAACCAGCGATGGACGGCGGCCGTTATCTGCGGAGTGAGCTCCTCAAGGGCTTGCCCGGCCGGCTCGTCGGCCAGGGCCTCTTCTCGGGCCCCGAGACGTGCTAGAGCGTCGTTCCAGGGGAACACCGCCAGGCGCTCAAGGGCGGCGATGCGCTGGCGGCAGAGGGTGTGCTCGTGTTCGAGTTTGGTCAGCTCCTGACCGAGGGCGGTGAAGGCGCGGTGCTCGCAGACGGATTTGAGCTCGCCGAGCAAGCCCAGGGCGCAGCGCATGCTGTCGCCCAGGAAGGCCAGCAGGTAGTCGGTCGAGTCGAGGTATTCCGCCAGGTCGGACATGAAACCCTCGAAGTCCGCCTGGTTGCCGCCAACCGAGCCGCCGATCTCGCTCGTGGACTCCGCGCGGGGCTCGCCGGTGACTGTCTCGCCACCGAGGCGTCGCGAAGCTGCGTGCAGCAGGTCGACGGGGTAGATGCGCAGTCGTCCCGCATCCGCGGCGGCCTTCAGGGGCGCGTTCATGGCGAGGTTCTCGAAGGCCTCAATCACGCGCAGGGGGTCCTCGCTCTCGAGACTCGGCACCAGAGTGCCGTCGGGGCGCAGGTCCTTCTTGGTGCTGTCGATGTTGACGACCAGGAAGATGCGGTTGAACAGGTCGAGCAGGTCGTTGAACTCCTCGAAGACCTGTTCGAGGAAGAGGTTCTCGGTCTTGACGACAAAGATGGCGCAGGCTGCGGAGTTGCGGAACTCACGCGTCATCCTGTCGTATCCGAACTTCATCCGGCTATAGAGGCCGGGAGTGTCCACGAGTACGGATCCTGAGCGGGCCAACTCGCCGGCAGGGAGCCGCACGTCGATGCGTCGGATGGCCTCAGGGAAGTGAACAGCGGGGTCGAAGTCTTCGCCCTGATCCTCGACCTGTCGCAGGCTCTCCGCGAGGTCCGTGTGGGCGCGCGAGACCTGCAGGCGCAAGGCGGCCGGGTCGTGGAAGACGTCCTGCGTTCCGTCGTGGCGCGTCGTGATGAACTCGCGTTGATCGGAATCGGAGACGTAGACCATGCAGGGGTAGGCGGGAAGGCTTGTGACCTCGCTGACGTAGGCCGCGCTCATGGCGTTCATGAGGGTCGACTTACCGCTCTTCAGGGGGCCGAAGATGAGCACGTAGGCCTGTTGCTCGGCGACCTTCTCCGTCAGGGTCACGAGCTGATGGGCGATCTCCTGCAGCTCGGGCAGCACATCGCGGGCGTAGGCACGGGCGCTGTTCTCGGCGAGGATCTCGTTGGCACGTCGCAGCGGCTCCATCAGGGGGTCGACGGAGCGGTCGAACTCCTCACAGAACTTGCTGAGCAGCGTGCGCATGACGGGCGACCTTTCGATGGTGTTGGCGGTGAGCGCGGGCTTGCGACCCCTGCGACGGTAGTCGCTGAAGCCGATCTTGACCAGCCCGTTTCTTCCCCGGAGGGGGGCCGGGCGCGGGGCCCGACTGGCGAGCGCGCCCGCACAGGCTAGCATGCTCGTCATGTTGTGCCTGATCTTCGCCGCTGCCTTCGGCCCGTTCCTTCCCCAGGAGTCTTCCGCTTCCGTGCAGCTCCCGGAGGAGCTCGTGCCCCGCGAGTGGCTCGTCTTGCCCGGGATGGATCGGCGCGGGCGGCGGCCATTTCGTCCCGACGCTGTCTTTCTCCGCTACCTGCTCGATCCCGACGCCGATGCGCCGGTCGCCGGTGAGCAGGTGGAGCCCGGCGAGCTGGAACGCGCGGGGACCTGGACCGCTCGCCGCGCGGACGAAAGCGGTCGCCTCTCGCGCGAGGAAGCGGCCTGGGCCTACACGGCCCTCGAAGTGCCCGTGGGCGGCGTCATGATGGCCAACCTGCAGGGGGCTTCGCGGCTGTTCGTCAACGGGGTCGGCGTCGTCGGCGACCCTTACGGTTACGGGAAGCGCGGCGTGCCCGTGGCCCTGCGCGCGGGCCGCAACGACCTCTTCATCAGCGGAATGCGCTCCGACCCTCGCCTGCGCCTTTGGCGTCCAGCGGCAGGCCTCTTCTTTGCCGGCTGGGACACGACGGCGCCCGACGTCGTGCAGGGCCGGCCGGGCGTGGCGGAGCTGGCCGCCCTGCTGGTGTACGCTCGCGATGAGGTGCTCCCCACCCCGCCGCTATTGGTGCTGGAAGACACGGCTGGCGGCTCGCGCGTCCAGTGCTCCCTGCCGTTCCCCCTGGCGCCGCTCACGATCGCCAAGCCGCCCCTCGCCCTGGTCCTCGACGGCGAGGGCGAGGTCAAGCTGGCCCTTTCAGCGGGTGAAGATGAGCCGCTCGAGATCCACCTGGCGCGCGTGGCTCCCGACGACCTGCGGACGGTGACCTTCCGCTCCTCGATAGATGACTCGATCCAGCGCTTCGCCGTGCGCCCGGCGAGGGGCGCTCGTCGCGCAGGTCTGGAGATGGGCCTGGTCCTTTCCCTGCATGGCGCGGGCGTTCAGTGCCGCAACCAAGCCGCTTCCTACGGCACCTACCCGGACCTGTGGGTGGTCGCCCCGACCAACCGCCGTCCCTTCGGCTTCGACTGGCAGGACTGGGGGCGGCGTGATGCCTACGAGGTGCTCGATCGAGCCCTGGCTCTCTCGGGCGCGCACTCCGATCGCTGTTACCTGACCGGGCACTCGATGGGGGGGCACGGGGTCTGGCATCTGGCAGCCAACGATCCCGATCGCTGGGCGGCCATCGCGCCGAGCGCCGGCTGGGAGAGCTTCGACAGCTATGGCCGGCGCCCCGACGGTGAGCTGGCTGACCTCTGGCAGGCCGCCGACGGCGCCTCACGCACCCTGCGCCTGACGGACAACCTGGTCGGTCTGCCTACCTTCGTGTTGCACGGGGAGGCCGATGACAATGTCCCGCCCTCTGAGGCGCGCAGCATGCTGGCGGCCCTCGAGGCGGCCGGGGGCGAGCCTCGCTCGCACTTCGCCCAGGGGCGCGGCCACTGGTGGGACGGGGACGCGGCACCCGGGGCTGACTGTCTGACCTGGCCGGGAATCTTCGAGCTGTTCGCCGAGGAGCGGCGCCGGGCGGTCCCCTCGGAGGTCTCGTTCACCACGATCGGGCCGGGAGTGGACGCCGAGCACTTTGGCCTGCGGGTCGAGCAGCTGGTGCACTGGGGACGCCCCGGGCGGGCCCGCGCCTGGCCCCTGGCCGATGAGCAAGCCCTGGCCCTGGAGCTGGACAACGTTGGCTGTTTGGGGCTCTCTGCGCGCTGGACCGCGGGGATCTCACGCCTGCGGGTGGGGGAGAGCGAGCTGGAGCTGCCTGCGGGCACCGGGCCCCTCTGGTTGCGCCTGGAGGAGGGGATCTGGAGCGCCTCGCGCTCAGGGCCGCCCGCCGCCGAGAAGCACGCCGGTCGCACGGGGCCCTTCAAGAAAGCTTTCGACAGGCGCTTCTTGATCGTCTACGCCACGGCGGGAACGGAGGCTGAGACCCAGGCCTCCTTGAGCCGCGCGCGCAGTGACGCCCAGGCCTGGTGGTATCGCGCCAACGGCCACGCCTGGGTCGTCTCCGATCGCGACTTCCTGGCGATCGGTGCGGCGTATCCGGAGCGCGTGCGAGACCGCAACGTGATCCTCTACGGCAACGCGGACTCCAACGCCGCCTGGGCCGTCCTGCTCCCCGATGCCTGCCCCGTGGGGGCCCGTCGCGGAGCGATCTCGATCGGCGAACGGCGCTGGGAGGGAGACGACCTGGCCTGCCTGTTCGTCTATCCCCGTCGTGGAGACCCAGGCTCCCTGGTAGGAGTGTTTGCCGACAGCGGCGTGCGCGGAGCGCGCCTGGGCTACACCTTCCTGACCTTCGTCTCGGGTGCGGGCTTTCCCGACCTGAGCCTGGTCAGCGCGCGCGTCCTGTCCGAAGGAGACGGAGGTGTGCTGGCCGCCGGCTGGTTCGACCGCACCTGGAGCTGGCAGGGTGGTGAGTTGGAGCGCGCTCGCTAGCCCGCCTTCAAGGCTCGCTCAGTCCATCCCGGAGGCGCGCTGCAACGCGTGCTCGATGGCGTCGATCAGGGCCCCGCCCTCCTCTTCCAGGTCGTAGGTGACGCGCATGTGCGGCTTGTCGATGTCGATCACACGCGAGAGGTCGATCGGCGTGCCCACCAGCACCAGGTCACACGGACAGGCTCGGATCGTGGCCTGCAGGTCGCTCATCTGTTCGGGGCCGTAGCCCATGGCGGGCAGGACGGCGCCCACATCCGGATACTTCGCGAAGGTGTCGGCTATCTGACCGACGGCGTACGGTCTCGGGTCGACGACCTCGGCCGCGCCCCACTTCTCCGCCGCGACCACCCCGGCGCCGAATTTCATCTCCCCGTGGGTCAGGGTCGGTCCGTCCTCGACGACGAGCACGCGCTTGCCCTCGATGGCCTGCGGGTCGTCCACGGAGACGGGCGAGGCCGCGCGCACGATCAGGGCGTCGGGGTTGTGCTCGAGTGCATTGGCCTCGATGACCTGTATTCCCGCGACGGGGGCCGTGTCGATCTTGTTGATCAGGATCACGTCGGCACGTTCGAAGTTCTCGCGCCCGGGGAAGTAGGCCAGCTCGTGCCCGGGGCGGTGGGGGTCTGTGACCGTGATCCACAGGTCGGGCCTGTAGAAGGGTGTGTCGTTGTTACCCCCGTCCCAGAGGATGACATCGGCTTCCTGTTCGGCCTCGGCCAGGATCGCGGCGTAGTCGACTCCGGCGTAGACCACGCCTCCGCTTCGGATGTGAGGCTCGTACTCCTCCATCTCCTCGATCGTGCAATCGTGGGACTGCAAGTCCTCCAGGCTGGCGAAGCGCTGGACCATCTGGCGCGACAGGTCGCCGTAGGGCATGGGGTGGCGGATGGCGATCGTGTTCAGGCCGCGCTCGCGCAACAGCGAGATTACCTTGCGCGAGGTCTGGCTCTTGCCGCACCCCGTGCGCACGGCGCAGACAGCGATGACGGGCTTGGACGAGGTGAGCATCGTGGCGTCCACGTCAAAGGTGCGGAAGATCGCTCCGGCGCTCTCCACCAGCTCCCGGCGGCCGTCCAGGTACGTCTCGTTGATGTCCGAGTAGGCGAAGATCACCTCCTCGACCCCGTGTTGCTCGATCAGCTCGAGCAGCTTTTCCTCGGGGTGGATCGGGATCCCGTCGGGATACAGCCGGCCGGCCAGGCAGGGCGGGTAGGCGCGGTCATCGATGTGGGGGATCTGGGTGGCGGTGAAGGCAGCGACCCGGACATCCTCGCGTTCCCTGTAGCAGGTGTTGAACACGTGGAAATCCTTGCCGGCGGCTCCCATGATGATGAGGGAGGTAGGTTCGGTCATGCTTGGGGGGGCGGACCTGAAGGCTGTGCGGGGGTCGGAAGACGGGCGGGTACGCCCCCTTTCATCGGCCAGGGAGTCCTGAGTGTGAAGCCCTCCCTCCCCTCGACTGCGCCCGAAAGGGTGCGCTTGAACCAGGGGCGGGACGCGACGGCTGCTCGAGATAGGCCCTTTCCGGTTCTCTGCGCGGGCCTCTGCCCTCCCTCGTACCTATCATGCAGCCGTGATCGCACTAAAAGACCGCCACTTCCTGAGCACCCTCGATTTCTCCGTGGAGGAGGTTCTCTACCTGGTCCGGCGCGCCCTGGACCTCAAGGCCGAGGGTCGGGGCGGAGCCTGTCCGCGCCTGCTCGAGGGGCGCGTGGGGGCGCTCCTGTTCTTCAACCCCTCGGTGCGCACGCGCGTCTCCTGCGAGTCGGCCATGACCCGCCTGGGGGGCGCGGCGATCACCATCAACCCGGGCAAGGACACCTGGAACTTCGAGGTCGGCGAGGGGGTCGTGATGGACGGCAACACCCAGGAGCACGTGCGCGAGCTGGCTCCGGTCCTCTCGCGCATGTGCCACTTCATCGGCGTGCGCAAGTCGGAGCTGATCACCGTCGGATCCGCCCGGGCGGAAGCCAGCGCGGACTACGAGGAGCTGGCGCGCGATCCGTTCCTGCACGCTCTGGCCAAATACGGAGAGGTGCCGGTGGTGAACCTCGAGTCCAATCGCTTTCACCCCCTCCAGGGCCTGGCGGACATGGCCACCATCAGCGAGCGCATCCCCGAACCCAGGGGCAAGAAATACGTCCTGACCTGGACCTGGCACCCCAAGTCCCTGCCGGTGGCGACTCCCCACTCGCAGATGCTTGCGGCGGCCGACCTGGGGATGGACGTGACCGTCCTGCGCCCGAATGGCTGGGAGCTCGAAGGCGAGGTGATGGAGGCTGCCCGCGAGCGGGCTCGAGCGTGTGGTGGGGAGGTGAGGGAGACCGACGACGCCGAGGCCGCCTTCGAAGGCGCTCACGTCGTGTGCGCGAAAGCCTGGGGGTCCCTGAACTACTACGGACGCTTCGATCGCGAGGCCCAGGACAAGGCCGGCTTGCGGGCGGATTGGACCGTGGACGAGGCGCGCATGGACCGCACGGCGGACGCCTTCTTCATGCACTGCCTGCCCGTGCGACGCAACATCGTGGTCAGCGACGGCGTGCTCGATTCGGAGCGTTCGGCGGTGATCGACGAGGCCGAAAACCGGCTCTGGACCGCGGCCGCGCTCTTCGCGGCCCTGGGTGGGAAGTGAGCGTCGTTCCCGACATGGGCTTGCGCCCCGAGGTGCGTGAGAGTGGGCCGCACGACGAGAAGCTGGCCGGGGTGGCGTCGGCGTTGATCGAGTCCGCGGCGGGGGAGCACGACATCGCCCGGCGCGACCCCGCCTTTCTGCGGACCAAGATCTCCGCCGGCCAGGCCGCCGTCGCCCTGCTGGAGGCCGAACTGGTCGGCTTCGGGTACTGGTCCGCGTGGGATGCGGGGCGCTTCGTCTCTCATTCGGGGCTCGTGGTGCGGCCGGACCTGCGGGGCGTGGGTCTGGGCGGAGAGCTGAAGCGCTGCCTGTTCGCTTCCTCACGCGAGCGCTTGCCCGGCGCGGCCTTGATGAGCCTCACCACCTCACCCGAGGTGCGCGCCATGAACCTCTCTCTCGGCTTCCGCGTCGTTCCCCTCGAGGACCTGCCGGACGACCCCGAATTCTGGAAAGGGTGTGACGCTTGCCGCAACATCGAGCGCGTGCGCAGCGAAGGCCTGCGTTGCTGCTGCGAGGCGATGCTGCTCGACCCGCCGACAGGGGAGCCGGAGGCGTGAGCGTCCGCCGCTGGGTCGCCGAGCGACGGGACGAGATCGTCGACCTGCTCGAGCGCATGATCGCCATCGACAGCGTCACCGGGAACGAGGGCGAGATGGCCCGCTTCTGTGCCGGATGGCTCGATGAGCACGGGATCGACCACCTCCTGCATCCCTGCAAGGGCCGCGAGAACGTGATCGGCATGGTGGGGGATGGCGACCCGACCTTGATCATCGCGGGGCATCTCGACACCGTGCCCCCCAACCAGGGCGACTGGACTTACGGTCCGTTCACTCCGACCGTCGCCGACGGCAAGGTCTACGGGCTCGGCGCCAGCGATCTGCACGCGTCGACCGTCGGGGCCTACTTCGCCTCCCTCTACCTGCGCGAGCGCAGCTTGCCGGGGCGCTTCATGACGGTCTTCACGATCGAGGAGGAGACCACCGGTGACGGCACGCGGCTCTTCCTCGACTGGGCCGAGGAAGAGGGCCTGCTCGATTTCAAGCGCACCGAGTGCGTGGTCTGCGAACCGACCGACCTGGAGCTTGTCTGCCTGGGCAACCGCGGCAGCTCGTTTGTGGTGTTGACCGTCCGTGGCCTTGGCGGCCACGGGAGCCGCCCGCACCTCGCCCGCAACCCGCTGGTGAAGTTGCAAGAGATCCTTGGCTCCCTGAGCGAGCTCGAAGCGCGCTGGAAGAGTGAGCACCCCGATCCCGATTTCGGCGCGACGACCCTGACCCCGACCTGCGTCCTGGCGGGAGACCTCGACCGCACCAACGTGATCCCGGAAGTGGCGCGGGCGGTGGTGGACTGTCGCCCGACCCCGGCGCTCTACGCGGACGATCTGGCGCTCTTTCGGGCGGGGCTGGCCGACTGCCTGACTCGGGCCCAGGAGGAGGGATTCGAGATCACGTGGGAGGAGCTCTACGCGCGCGAAGGCCAGAAGCTGGCGGAGGACCACCCCCTGGCCCAGTCGGTGCGTTCCGTCCTGCGCGGCGACCTGGGGATCGACGCCTCCTTCGGGGTCACCCCGGCCGGCAACGACGCCGTCTTCTATGCGGCCAAGGGCATCCCGACCATCAACAAGATCGGCCCCGGGCACCCCGCGTGTGCCCACAGCGTGGACGAGCACGTGAGCATCGAGAACCTGCTCCTGGGGGTCGAGCTGTACACCTGGATCGGTCTGCGGCGCTTCGGGCTTGAAGAGGGCCACGGATGACCCCCTCCGGCCGCATAAAACCAGCCAGATAGCGCAAAGTAAGCGCATAAATATATACCCAGAGGCGTGGGGAGTGTATATGCTTCCCAAATGCCCCCGCCCCAGACCACAGTCCGGCGCTCCGCTATCCGCCACATCCTTGAGACCGGTCCGGTTCACTCCCAGGAGGAGTTGGCCGCGCACCTCTCCGATCTGGGCATGGCGACCACCCAGCCCATGCTGAGCCGCGATCTGCGTGCCCTGGGGGTGGCCAAGCGGGCCGGAGCCTACGAGCTCCTGGTCGAGGACCGCGTGACCCCTCTCGAGGGGCTGGCCGTCCTGCTGCGCGGCGCGCACGCGGCCGGGCCGCACCTGGTCTGCGTGCTCTCGGAGCCGGGCGCCGCGAGCGCGGTCGCACGTGCCCTTGAGGCCGAGAACCTACCCGGCCTGGTGGGGACTGTAGCCGGCGACGACACGGTCTTCGCCGCGATGGAATCGGCCTCCGAAGGGGCCGGCCTGATCGAACGAGTCGTTTCCCTGACCGACTAGGAGCATTTGAACATGCGCGTCCTCCTCGCCTACTCCGGCGGACTCGACACTTCCTTCCTCGTTGCCTGGTTGACCCGTGAGCAGGGCCACCAGGTGACCGCCACCACAGTCGACTGCGGCGGCTTCAGTGCCGAGGAGCGGGTAGACATCGCCCGCCGCGCCATCGAGCTGGGAGCCGTGCGCCACGAGTTCATCGACGCTCGCCGGGAGCTCTTCGACTCGGTCCTGCGCTGGTTGGTGGCGGGCAACGTGCGGCGCGGTGGGGTCTACCCCCTATGCGTCGGCGCCGAGCGCAGCCTGTCCGCGGAGCTGCTCGCGGGGCGTGCGGTCGAGCAGGGTTTCGACGCTCTGGCCCACGGCTGCACGGCCGCAGGGAACGACCAGGTGCGCTTCGAGGCGGCCCTGGCCGTGGTCGCCCCCGAACTCCAAGTGCTGGCACCCGTACGCGACCTGGCGCCCTCGCGCGAGGAGCAGGTTGAGTGGCTCACCAGCCGCGACCTGGAGGTTCCCGGCAAGAGCGGCCGCTACTCCGTCAACGCCGGTCTGTGGGGCCTGACGATCGGCGGCGGCGAGACCCTCAACAGCCACGAAGCCCTGCCCGAGGAGGCCTGGGTCTGGACCCGCGACGGGGGCGGCGAGGCGCGCATGACCCTGACCTTCGAGGCCGGCTTGCCGGTGGCCATCGACGGCGTCGAGTGCGAGCCGGTCGAGCTGATCGAGACCCTCAACCGGATCGGCGGCGCTCTGGGTTGCGGTCGGGGCTATCACCTCGGCGACACGGTTCTGGGGATCAAGGGCCGTATCGCCTTCGAGGCACCGGCGGCCACGATGTTGCTCGACGCTCATCGCGAGCTCGAGAAGCTTGTGTTGACCGAGGAGCAACGCGCCTGGAAGGACCAGCTCGGGGAGGGCTATGGTCGGCGCCTGCACCAGGGACTGCTGCACGACCCGGTGATGCGCGACATGGAGGCCTTCTTCGGCTCCTCGCAGGCCGCCGTGTGCGGGCGCGCGCACCTGGCCGTGCGCGGCGGGACCGTCCTGGTGGAAGGGGTTGAATCGCCCTACAGCCTGCTGGCCGCGAGCGACGCGCGCTACGGCGAGCGTCCCTCGGTGCACTCCAATCCTGCCGGAGCAGCCTACCTCGGGCGCATCCTGGCCGAGCCAGCGCGGCTCGCGCGGCGCGCCGCTGGAGCACGCGCGGTATCGCCCGCCCGTACTCTCGAGGTCTCCTCCAGCGGGCCGGCCACCCCATGAAGCGCTGTCAACTGGACAAGATCGGTTCGGTCACCGCGCGTCTCGGCCTCGACCGTCACGCTGTCCTGGGGGAGGAGATCCCCGCCTCCGCGGGGACCGTCGTGGCAGCACGCGTCCTGACTGCCAAGAACCGCTACAACACCCTCGAGGACGTGCACGGGCGCATGGTGAGCCTCTTTCCCGGGGATGTCATCGCGGGAGCGCTCGGCCACCGCGACGCGCTTTACGGCTACTCCGGCCATGTGCCGGATCAGGTGCGGGTGGGGGACGAGCTTTTCCTGCTCAACCTGGGCGGCGTGATCGGCGCCGGTGCCCAGCCCGCCACGGGCATCGGGCCTCCCTTTCGCTTGCAGATCCTCGGCAGCGTGCTGGAGTTTCCCTACCTCGCCCGGCGCGTCGGCCGGCCCGCGCGCATCCAGCGCGTTGCGCTTCCCGCGGCTCCCTTGCCGACGGACCTGCCGCCGGTGGTGGTCCTGGTGGGGACCTGCATGGACTCCGGAAAGACGACTGCTGCCAGCGTGCTCGTCACGGACTGGACACGTCGTGGCCAGCGCGTCGCCGCGGGCAAGCTGACCGGCGTCTCTCTGCGCCGTGACGTCCTGCACATGAAGGACTGTGGCGCCGATCCCGTCGCCGACTTCACCGACTTCGGCGTCGTGACCACTTCTGAGGAGAATGTGCTCGAAGCCGCCCGTTCGCTCCTGGCGCACCTGGCCGAACAGGAGCCCGACCGCATCGTGTTGGAACTCGGGGACGGGCTGCTCGGGACCTACGGCGTATCTGCCCTGCTCGGTGACCCGGGTTTTTCCGCCTGCCTCTCGTCGGTCGTGCTCTGCGCACAGGATCCGGTCGGCACTCTGGGCGCCGTGGACTTGCTCGAGCAGCGCTATGGACTCCGGCCGGCGTTGATTTCAGGGCGCGTGACCGACACGCCGGTAGGCGTGCGTTTCTGCGAGGAGACCCTGGGCATCCCGGCCTGGAACGCCCTCGGCGGCGACGGGGAACGAGCGGCGCGCCTGCTGGAACCCGCCGAGCACCTGGCAGAGGCGGGGTCGTGAGCGGCCTCGACCACTCCCCCGGCGGCGAGTACGCGAGCGCCGCCCTCCCGACCTGGATCGTCGGCGCCGGCGGCATGCTCGCTGGCGAACTGGCGCGCCTCCTGGATGACCACCCGACCCTTTGCCTGGAAGGCGTCGTCTCGCGCACTCCTGGCGTGCCCCTGGGCGATCTCCACGGCCACCTGGCGAGTTCCCTCGTGACGGTCGACAACGAACAAGGCCTGGGGGCCATGGTCGCCGCTCTGGAGAGAGAGGACGGGCGCCTGGCCCTCTTCATGGCTCTCCCCCACGGCCACTCGGCCGCGGTCTGGGCACACCTGCGGGAGGGGCTGGGGGCCGCCGCAGAGCGCGCCTTGGTGGTCGACCTCTCGGCCGACTATCGCCTGGCCTCGCCCGCGGCCCACCGGGCGGCCTACGGTGCGGACGCCCCCGACGCCGTGGAGCGCGAGGCGTTTTGCTACGGGCTCCCGGAGCTGTGGCCCGGGCCGGTGCGAGAGGCGCGCCGCACGGCCGCCGCGGGCTGCTTCGCCACCGCCCTGCAACTGGCGGCGGTGCCGGCGGCGGCGGCCGGCCTGCTGGAGGTGGACACGCCCTGGGTCTTTCACGGGGTCACCGGCTCCAGCGGCAGCGGCGTTACGCCGCGTCCGGGCACGCACCACCCCCATCGACACGGGAACCTCTTCGCCTATGGCCTCGATGGGCACCGCCACGAGGCCGAGCTCTCCCAGGCCCTGGCGGCCCTGTCCCTCGCGCCGCCGATCCGCTTCGTGCCGCACTCGGGTCCCTTCGCGCGCGGCATCCACATGACCGCGGTCCTGCCCCTGGCGGGGGGCACGACGGTCGAGGAGGCGCGGGCGGCCTACACGGAGCGCTTCGCGGACGCACCTTTCGTCGAAGTGCTGGACGAGGGGGTTCCGGAGCTGCGCAAGGTCTGTGGCTCCAATCGCGCCAGTCTGGCGCTCGCCGTGCGCGAGCGCAGCTTGCTGGTGCTCGTCGCCCTCGACAACATGATCAAGGGCGGCGCCGGCCAGGGCTTGCAGTGCATGAACCTGATGGCGGGCCTCGAAGAACACGCGGGCCTGGCCCGCTCCGGGGCGGGGGTCGCCTGATGGGCGCGCGCGAACTGCCGGTCTACGCCCGCCTGGCCCTGGATGTGGTCGGCGCCCAGGGGTGCGAGCTGATCCTGGGCGACGGTCGGCGCGTGCTAGACCTCTACGGTGGCCACTGCGTCAACACCTTCGGGGCTGGGGACGACGAGGTCGCTGCGGCCTTCACGGAACAGTGGCGGCGCCTGTCCTTCGTCACCAACATGCTCGACCACGAGCCGCGCGAGGCCTTCCTCGACGCTTTGGGCGCGAATCTGCCGGCCGGTGAGTGGTGCGTGTTTCTATCCAACAGCGGCGCCGAGGCGAACGAGAACGCCCTCAAGGCGGCCCTGGGCTCGACCGGTCGGGCGCGCGTCGCCTGCTTCGAGGGCGCCTTTCACGGCCGCACCGCCGCCGCGGCCGCCATCAGCGACCTGTCCCGCACCGGTTTTCCCTCGGCTCCTTTCGAGGTCCTGCGCCTGCCCTGGGGCGACGCCGCCGCCGCGCGCGCCGCGATCGACGAATCCCTGGCGGCTGTCGTGCTGGAGCCGATGCAGTCCATGGCGGGCGTACGCATGCCGCCGGTCGGATTCCTGAGTGAGCTGCGGCGCTGCTGCAGTGAGGCCGGCGCGGCGCTCGTCTTTGACGAGGTTCAGACCGGTAACGGCCGCACGGGCCAACCCTGGGCAGCCCAGACCTTCGAGGTCACGCCGGACATCCTGGTCACCGCCAAGGGCGCGGCCGGCGGCCTACCGATTGGGATCACGGCCCTCTCCGCCGGCCTGGCCGCGGACCTGCCCGACGGCATCCTGGGATCGACCTTTGGCGGTGGGCCGACGGTCCTGGCCGCCGCGACCGTCGTGCAGCGCCGGATCGGCGATCCCGCCTTCGGAGAGCGCGTGAACACGATCTCGGGCGCCCTGCGTGAGGCCGCCCTGCGGGGTCCGGTGAGCGAGGTACGCGGCGCGGGCTTGCTGCTCGGTCTGGTACTGGCCGAGGGCTTCGACGCCGGCGGTCTGCGCGGTGCCCTGCTCGAACGCGGCGTTCTGGCGGGCACGAGCAACGATCCGCGGGTGTTGCGCCTCTCGCCGCCTCTGACCCTCTCGCTCGAGGAGGCCGCGCGCCTGGGCGTGGCCCTCGACAGCCTTGACATCCCGTCATGAACGCCGCCCCCTCGACAGTCCCTGCTGGAGTTCTCTCGTGATCGATCTCTTTCGCGCTTCCGAGTACGTCCGCCTGCTCCGCGGGCAGGTGATGGTGATCAAGGTGGGCGGAGCCTGCCTGACCGGCGCCGGGCGACGGCGCTCCCTGGCGCGCCAGATCTCGGTCGTTTCCTCCTTCGGCGCGCGCCTCGTGATCGTGCACGGCGGCGGGCCACAGACGGGAGAGCTGCAGGCCTTGCTGGGCGAGGTGCCGCGCACGGTCGATGGCCGGCGCGTGACCAGCGAGGTGGGCTTGCGGGCCTTGCGCATGGCTACCGCGGGGGAGGTCAACAGCGAGTGGACTGCGGCGCTTTGCGCGGCGGGAACGCCGGCGGTCGGGCTCTGTGCCGCTTCAGCTGGCATCACCGTCGCGGCGCGCCGGCCGGCGATGGAAACCAGCGAGGGGAGCGTGGACATGGGACTCGTGGGCGACGTGCGCACGGTCGATCCAGCGCCCCTGCGCGCCCTGCTCGATGCGGACCTCGTCCCGGTCGTCTGCCCACCGGTCTCCGACGGCGCAGGCGGCTTCCTGAACCTCAATGCCGACCTCCTGGCGGCGGCCCTCGCCAGCGCTCTGGGAGCGGAAAAGCTGGTCCTCGCGACGGAGGTGGCGGGTGTGCTCTCGGCTCCCAACGATCCCGGCAGCTTGCTCTCGAGCCTGACCCTCGACGAACTCGGAGCCCTGGCGGCGGAGGGCGCCCTTCAGGACGGCATGGCGGTCAAGGCGGCGGCCGTGCGGAGCGCCCTGGAAGGCGGCGTGGCGCGCGTACACGTGGTCTCGGGCACGACGGCCGAAGGCCTGCTGGGCGAGCTCTACACGACCCAGGGCACGGGCACCCTCGTGACCCTCGAGCAGGAGGTGGCGCCCGAGCCGGAACCGGCGGTGACGGCGTGAGCGCGACGGAACTGGAAGTGCTGCTGGCGGAGTTGGTAGCCGTGCCAAGCCTCTCGGGCGAGGAGGGCGCCGTGGCCGACCTGGCGATGGCCTGGCTGGAGGATCGCGGGGTGACGGTCGAGCGCCTGGGTGACAGCCTGGTCGGGCGGGTGCAGGGGGGACGCGAGGGCCCGCTCCTGATGCTCAACTCGCACCTCGACACGGTCGGGGCGGGGGAGGGCTGGAGCGCCGATCCCTGGGACGTTCGCTGGGAAGACCAGCGCCTGGTGGGCCTGGGAGCCAACGACGCCAAGGGTTGCGCGGCCGCCATGATGTGGGCCGCTGCCTCTCTGGCGCGCGCGCCCGAATCCCTGGACGGAACCCTGGTTCTGGCCCTCAACGCCTGCGAGGAGACGAGCAACGCGGGCATGGGCGATGTCCTGGAACACCTGGGTATGCCCGATGGGGCGGTGACCGGCGAGCCGACGGACCTGGAGGTCGTGCGCGCCCAGGCCGGCCTGGCGGTGCTGGAGTTGACCTGGGAGGGGCGCTCCTGCCACGCCGCTCATGTGGCCCGGGTAGAACACGCCAACGCCTTGCTGGCAGCGGCGCGTGACCTGGCGACCTTCCCCGAGCCCTGGGTGCTCGAAGGAGCGCACCCGCTCCTGGGTGAGAGCACGATGGCGATCACGGTCCTGCACTCCGGCGAGCGCCATAACCTCATCCCCGACCGCGCCGATGCCGTGGTGGACGCGCGCCTCGCGGCGCCCCACGACGCCGCCGAGTGCGTGGCGCTGCTGCAGGCCGCCCTCCCCGGCGCCCGGGTGCACGTGCGCTCCGAGCGACTGGTGGCGGTCGAGACTGACGCGGAACATCCCCTGGTGCGCGCGGCCCTGGCCAGCGCCGGTCGGGAGCGGGCCGTTGGTTCCAGCACGCTCTCGGACATGGCTCTGCTGGCGGGCGTCCCCGCCGTGAAGTGCGGTCCGGGTCTGACGGCGCGCTCCCACGCTCCCGACGAGTTCATCAGCCGCGCGGAGCTGGCCGAGGGCGCGAGTTTCTACGAGCGCCTGGTGCCGGCGGCCTTGCGCGCCCTCTCTCCCCAGGGAGTCGCGTTGTGAGCGGCGAGTTCCACGCCCCTGTCTGGGACCGCGGCGAGCCGATTGACGGTGAGATGATGCGCTTCACCGTCGGCGACGACTGGTGGTGGGACCGGCGCCTGGTGGAGGTCGATCTGCGCGGCTCCCTGGCCCATGTGGACGGCTTGCTCGAGGCGGGCCTCGTCGAGCCCGGCGATCATGCCCTTCTGCGCTCCGGCCTTGAGCAGCTGCGGGATGCTCACCTGCGCGGTGAGTGGAATGTCGAGGAGGGAGACGAGGACGTCCACTCGGCCATTGAACGGCGTCTGACCGAACTTGTGGGCGAGGCGGGCAAGCGTCTGCATACGGGCCGCAGCCGCAACGACCAGGTGGCGCTCGACCTCCGGCTCTGGCTGGGGGAGGCCGCCGATCAGACGGCGCGAGCCCTGGACGGTCTGATCGCCGCTTGCGCGCGTAGCGAGACATCGCTCTTGCCCTTGCCGGGATACACACACCTGCGGCGTGCCATGCCCTCGAGCGTGGCGGACTGGAGTGCCGCCCATCGCGTGGCCCTGCAGGCCAGCGCTGAGGACCTCGCGCATGCGCGTGGGCGCCTGCGCGCATGCCCCCTCGGCAGCGGCGCGGGATACGGCGTGCCGCTCCCTCTGGCCCGCGACGCGGTGGCGAGCGCACTTGGCTTTGAGCTCGCCGAACAGCCCGTCACCCTCACTCAGCTCACCCGTGGTCGGGCCGAACTGGCCTACCTGACGGCCCTCGAGTCCGTCGCCCTTGACCTCGGCAAGCTGGCCGCCGACTTGTGGCTCTACTCCAGTTCCGAGTTCGGTTTCGTGGGCCTGCCCGTGGCCCTCACCACCGGCTCATCGCTGATGCCCCACAAGCGCAACCCCGACGTGCTCGAGTTGTTGCGCGCCCACTGCCGCCAGGTGGGCGGCGAGCGCGAGGCCCTGGCGCGCGTCCTCGCCGATCTGCCCTCGGGTTATCACCGCGACTTTCAGCTCCTCAAGCCGCCCCTGTTTCGCGCCCACGACCGGATGGCGTCGGCCTTACCCATCGCGGCGCGCTTGCTCGATGGGCTCGAGTGGGACAGCGCGCGCCTGGAAGAGGCTGCCGCCGATCCCGCCCTGCGTTCGGTGGAGCGCGCCCTCGAGCGCGTGCGCGCCGGGGAGTCCTTCCGCGACGCATATCGGGCCGAGAGCCTCGGAGACTGAGCGCAGGCCAGTCCCCCCGCAGGCCCCTCAGCCGACGAGCTTGGCCCGCTGCCTGGTGAAGGTGCTGACGACGACCAGGGCGGCGATGCTGACGCAGACCGCCGGGAGGGCGGCGTCGAGGGTGGAGAGGAAGACTGTCAGCCCACCGTCCCCGCTGCGCGCCACGAGTTCGGCTCCGAGCCAGAACTCCCACAGTACGGCGGTGCCCAGTCCGGTCACCATGGAGGTCACGGCCCCGGCGGGGGTCGCGCCCTTCCAGAAGAGGGCCGCGAGCAGGGGCGGTGTGATCGCCGCGCCGTAGAGGGTGTAGGCGAAGAGAGCGACCTCGAAGAAGCCCGAGGACTGGAAAGCCAGGAAGAGGGCTGTCAGTCCCAGGGCGATGACCGCTCCCCGGCCCACGGCGACGATCTCGCCCTCACTGGCCGCGGGTCGCATGAAGCGCTGGTAGACGTCGCGTACCAGGGAGGTGGCGGGAGAGAGGAGGTATGAGTCCGCCGTGGAGACGACCACCGCCACGACTGTGGCGCACAGCACCGCTCCCAGGCCGACCGGCAGCACCTCAAAGGCCACGTGCACGATGGCATGGGCGGGATTGGCCGGCGCGCTCACCACGCCCTGGGCGACCAGGGCTGCGCAGCCGACCGCCAGGGCGATGATCATCCAGTCGAGGGCGAGCACGCCGAAGAACATCCCCACGGCCGAGCGCCGCGCCGTCCGCTCGTCGCGGGCGGAGAAGAAGCGCTGGTACATGTTGGCGTCCCCAAGGATCAGCAGGAAGGCCGGCAACAGGTAGGAGACCACCCTCGCGGGTGAGTACCCCAGGAGGTCGCGGTTGCTCGCAGGCAGGCTGGCCAGGATCTCGGCCCCTCCGCCAGCGCGCGCGAAGACCAACACCAGGGCAAGGGCCAGGCCGAGGGCCATCAGCACTCCGTTGGCGACGTCGGTGTAGGCCACGGAGATCATGCCCGCCAGCGCGGTGTAGAGGATCACGAAGGCGGCCACTCCGCAGACGCCGATGACAGAGGGAGGTGTCACCCCGGTCAGCGGGTCGGGTTCCATGCGGATCTCGGGCCAGATGTACTCGAGGACCGCCGAACCGGCGCGATACTGATAGGAGACGATGATCAGGTAGCCGCCGAGCAGGGCCAGGGTGCCAAGCAGGCGCGCCGTGACACCGAAGCGCTCCTCCAGGATGTCCTGGATGGTGAAGTGCTCCATGCGTCGGATGCGCGCGGCCAGCAGGAACAGGATCGCGATCCCGACGGCGCTCGAGAGCGGCAGGATGAAGGCCGCAAGCCCGTCCTCGTAGCCTTTCTGAGCGTTGCCGAAGACGCTGCCGGTGCCGATCCAGGTGGCGAGCAGGGTGCCCGCCAGGACCGTGCTCCCCAGGCCCCGCCCGGCGAGGCTGAAGTCCGCCTGGGTGCGGACTGAGCGTGCCTTCCAGGCTCCCACGGCCAGAAGGACCAGCAGGTAGGCGAGCAGGACGATCGCGTGCAGGGAGCCCAAGGGCGCAGTCTATCAGAGGCTCATGGCGCTCCGAGGGTTATGCTCGGGGCGCGATGACAGCGGACAAGAAACCTCGAAAGTTCACGAGCTTCAAGGACCTCGCGGAGGGGGGCGGTGAGGGTGAGTCCGCCAAGAAGCCCGCCCAGGAAGGCCCTGGCTGGACTCTCGAGACGGGAGAGCAGCCGGCCGTCTCGGAGGACGCCACCCGGCGCCTGCTGGAAGCCGACGAGGCGCCGCGCGAGGTCATCGATGCTCGTCCCGCGGGCTTCGGGCCGATGGACTCCGGCCCGCCGACCTACGCCGACGTGGAGAGCGAGGAAATGGACCTCCTTTCGAGCTTCCGCGTGCGCACGGTCTTTCCCGAGGACGTCGCGACGGAGGTGGCGAACCTTCCCTCCGATCCCCTCGAGGAGGACTTCGAGGGTCGCGTGGACCTGCGGGGCTAGATGATCTTCACCATCGACGGCGAGGATGCACGGGACTTTGACGACGCGATCTCCGTTCGCGGGCTCGACGACGGGGCGATCGAACTCGGCGTGCATATCGCCGACGTCGCTCACTACGTGACCTCCGGCACGGCCCTCGATGCCGAGGCCCTGGCGCGGGCGACGAGCGTCTATCTGCCTGATCAGGTCGTGCCGATGCTCCCCGAGACGCTCTCGAACGGGCTCTGCTCCCTGGTACCGCACCGCCCGCGCCTGGCCTATTCGGTCGTGATGACCTTTGATGCCGAGGGCCAGCGCAGCGCGGCACGGGTCCACAAGAGTGTCATCGAGAGTGCTGAGCGCAACACCTACCAGGCCGTTCAGGAGTTGCTCGATGGGAAACAGACCGAGGACGCGCGCGCCATCGCGCACCTCGAGCAGCCCTTGCGCCTGCTCGAGACCTGGACGCGTCGCCAGCAGCAACTGCGCGACGCACGCGGCTCCCTGCGCATGCAGTCGGTCGAGCGCAAGTTCGTGTTCGACGACGAGCACGAGGTGTGCGCCGTCGTGGACGCGCCGCGCTACTTCTCCCAGACCCTGATCGAGGAGACGGCCCTGGCCGCCAATCAGGCCGTGGGGGACCTGTTTCGAGAGCGGGGCCTGCCCACGATCTACCGCGTGCACCCCGAAAAGGACCCGGAGGAGATCGCGGCCGTGGCGCGTCTTCTGGCCGAGCACGGTCTGCGCGTTCCCGACAAGGAGCGCCTCACCGGCCGCGACGTGGCGCGCCTGATCCGGGCTGCGCGCGGCAAGCCCAATGCGGAGGCGCTGATCGGGCGCATCATGGGCCTGATCGAGCGCGCCGTCTACGAGGTGCGCGACCACGAGGACGTGGCGACGCACTTCGGCCTGGCGCGGGAGGCCTACCTACACTTCACCTCGCCCATCCGGCGCTACCCCGACCTGATCGTCCATCGCTGGTTGTGGGCCGTGGAGAGCCGCGGAGAGGAGGCTGCCGAGGAGCTCTCGGCCGAGCAGCTCGTTGCTGACCTGAACCAGATCGCCGCCCACTGCTCGGTGCGCTCCGAGGTGGCCGACATGGCCTCGCGCGCCGTCGGCGACCTCAAGACCTGTCAGTTCATGGAGGCGCGAGTCGGCGAGCGCCTGAAGGGCAAGGTGGTGCGCGTTAGCCCGCCCGGGATGGAGGTGCTGCTAATCGAGCAGAATGTCTCCGCATTCCTGCCGACCCGCACCATGGGCGATCGCGGAACCGTCAAGGGCGCGACCTTGCAGGTGCGCCGCGGTCGCAACGTGCGCTCCTTCACGGAGGGCCACCCGATCGCGGTCAAGCTCGTGGACGTCGACTTCATCCGGCTCCAGCTGATGCTGGAGCTGGCCTGAGGGGCGTGTCGAACAGGGCCCTCAGGCCCCATCCATTCCGAGCCCTTCCGCGCTCAGAAACCCTTCACCTTCGGCGCCTTCTTGTAGAAAGCCCAGGTGATGGCGAAGCCGAGCACGAGCGAGACGGGTATCCAGACCGTGGCGAGGTTGGTCGCGCCGTTCAGGGAGGCCTGATCGACGCCCACCATGAAGAGCAGCAGCGGCATGGACATGTAGGTGTTGTGCTTCGAACGCAGGCCGGCCATGGCGGCGTCGGCGCCATCGGGCGCCTCGCCGTTCTTGATGGCCGTGATGATGCGCTGCTGGGCGGGCCAGATGCGCATCCAGACGTTGGCGGCCATGGAGGTGCCGAAGAGCGCAGCCACGTGCACCATGGTGGCCCGGCCGCTGAAGCCGAGCGAGGTCTCCAGGTACCAGCCGAAGGCCACGGCCACCGCGCCCCAGAGGAGCACTGCGACGGAGTGGTTCACCTTGCCGACAAACTTGAACAGCTGGTCGTAGACGACGAAACCCACCAGCAGGGCGGCGAAGGCCTGGCCCCAGACTGCGGGTTCGGGGTTGCTGCCGATGTCCGCGGACCCGATCCCGAAGGTGTTGGGTACGGGGCCGATGTAGTACATCACGAAGAGCAGCAGCGCCCCCAGGATCCAGGTCCAGGCGGCGCCCCACCGGAACCAGAACAGGGCGCGCGGCATCAACTCGGGGACGACCTTCCTCTTGGTCTCCCCGTCCATGGTCGGCGCGAAGGCCGAGTTGACCCAGTTGAAGAACCACAGCATGCCGATCCACAGCACACCTGCGATGACGTGACCCCAGCGCAGGCTCAACTGGGCGTGGTCAGCGAGAAAGGGGATGTCGTTCATCGGGGGGGCCTCGGGTGGGGAACGGGGTCTGGGGTCTGAGTGACGCTTACGGGAGGGGCAATATCGGAGATCCCGCGCGGCGAGTCAACGCTGCTGGCAAGCGGGCCGCCGAGCCCGCTACGGACCTCCGGGACCCGGCGTGCTTCGCCCGTGACGGCGGCCTATTCAGCGAAGGTGAACTCGACCCGTGCCGTGCCTCCGGGGGGCAGGTCGAGCTTGGCGGTGAGCTTGCCGTACACCTCGTGCCAGGCAGTCAGGGTGTGCTTGCCAGGGGGCAGTCCGTCGATCTTGAAGGCGCCGGTCCCGTCGGAGACGGCGAAGAAGGGGTGATCGCTGAGATGCACGGTGGACTTCATCCAGGGGTGGATGTCGCATCCGATGGGGACCGGGGCGGGTTCTTTGCGATCGAAGACGAAGGTGAAGTCCGCGGCTCCGGGTGCCTGGGTGTTGTTGGGGAAGGTCTTCCTCCGGGCGTAGACGTGGACGTTGTGATTGAGAGGGTCGGCGTTGCGTACCCGCAGCTCCTGGTCCACTTGCAGCCCGATCACGCGCGGTGAGTACATGCAACCGAGCTGGTCGAGATAGACAGGCTCCTCCGGCGTCGGCGAGTCCACGCCGCGCAGGCTCTTGACCGTCACGTACACGTTCTGCAGCCGACCGTCCGCGATCAAGATCCTATTGTCCAGGGGTGGGGAGGTTCCCTCGTGTTCACAACCGGAGAACTCGATCGCTTCGCGTGCGGGCGCGTTTCCCGGGAACAGGGCCACTCCGACGACGCTGCCGGGTGTGTCGTCCGCCACGGGATCACCCGTGTCCGGGGGCGTATCGATGGCCACCGCGGGGGCGGGGGTGGGAGCGGGCGTGGCAGGTGTGTTGGACGGTGACGGTTCGTCCCCCTGTCCGCCGCCGCAGGCTACGAGCAGGAGGGTGAGGAATGCGGGCGCGGGCGGGAGGCGGTGGGGCATGGGAGGATTGGGGGCGGCCTGTGGCTCAGGGGGGGGCGTAACGGGGCCGACAGGACTGGCATGGTAGCGCTCGCATCGGCTGTGCGCTGCTTCGGCTGGGGGTATGGAGGGCCGCCTGGTACACCCTTGCGCGCTGGATTGGAGATGATTCTTATCTCGTCTAGACTCTCCTGTACCGTAGTGGGGGCCAAGAGAGCCTCCCCACCCCAGCCTGCTAGAGGACGAAAACCTATGAACACACTCACCACTGCGCTGGCCCTGGGCGGCGCGCTCATGGTCGGCCCCCGGATCGACGTCGTGAAGGTGGGGGACGTCGCCCCCGAGATCGAAGGCGAATGGCTGCAGTCAGAGGTCAACTCCCTTGCCGCCTGCCGCGGGCGCGTGGTGTTGATCGAATTCTGGCGCACCTGGTGAGGCCCCTGCACGACCCAGGTCCCCCACCTCAATGAGCTCCACGAGGAGCTGGGTGACGAGGGGCTGGTCGTCGTCGGCGTGTCCGACGAAGGAATGGGCCTGATCGAGAAGCACATCGAAAAGACGAACATGCGCTTCCCCGTTGCGCGCACCAAGGCGCGCGTTGACATGCTTTACGGGGTCAAGGGGTTCCCGAGCGCCACTCTGATCGACGCGGCGGGACGCGTCGTGTGGACGGGGCATCCGGGCAGCCTCGACGCGTCGCTGGTGAAGGAGCTACTGAAGGACGTGGCCTTCGTCGCCCAGGTGGAGGGAAAGGCCTACAAGGCCCTCAACAAGCGCATCGCCAAAGGGGACTACGGCAAGGCCCTCGCCGAGGCCAAGAAGGGTATGGAGAAGACGCCCGAGGACGAGGGCTTCAGCGGGGCGCGCGACGCCCTGACGGGTCTGCTCGAGCACAAGCTCGCCCAATCGGAGGCGGCCGTCACGGCGGGCAACCACGGCATCGCGTGGGGGCTGCTGTCCGATGTGCAGGAGCTCTTCGACGGGCTGGATGAGGCCAAGGCTGCCAAGGACCGTGCGCGGGAACTGGAGAAGCTGCCTGAGGCCAAGGGGGCCATCGATGCCTACAAGAAGATCCAGAAGGCGGACGCCATCGCCCTGACGGGCGACTTCGAGAAGGCGGCCCGCAGCTACAAGGGAGTGGCGAAGAAGTTCCCCGACACGGCCTCTGGAAAACGCGCGCAGGCCTTCATGAACAGGCACCCGCTCTAGCGGCCAGTTGAGCGGCGCCCACCCCGGGGTCCTCACCCGTGAACAGGTTCGGCTCCTCGATCGCATGGCGATCGAGGAGCTCGGGATTCCAGGAGTGGTCCTGATGGAGAATGCCGGCCGGGGCGCGGCCGAGGCTTTGCGGGCTGCCGTGGCGGCGGGGGAACTTGGACCGAGCGCCAACGCGCCACGTGTGCTTGTGCTCTGTGGCGCTGGCAACAATGGCGGTGACGGCTTCGTGATCGCCCGCCACCTGGCTTGCGCCGGATGGTCAGTAGAGATCGGCGAGACGGGCGGGGGGCGCGCGCTCACACCCGACGCTGCTGTTTTTCAGGGAGTCACCCGGGCCCAGGGCCTGCGCCACCACGCCATTGAGGACGCCCAAGCCTGGCGGGACCTTGAACCGTCACTGAGGGGTGTGACCTTTCTCGTCGATGCCCTGCTCGGTACGGGGGCGACGGGGGAGGTGCGCCAACCCCTGGCTGGCTTGATGGGGGCCGCGGGCGCCTGGGCCGAGCGCGAGGGGTGCACGGTAGTCGCTGTTGACTCTCCTTCAGGGCTCGACATGGACAGCGGTCATCCTGCGCTGGCGACCTTGCGAGCCGCCTTGACCCTGACCTTCGTGGCGCCCAGACCGGGCTTCGAGACCGCCCGGGCCTGGACTGGGCTCGTGCGGGTCATTCCCATCGGAACGCCGCCGGAGCTGGAAGACCGCGCGCGCGCCGCACTCGATCTACCGTGAATATCCGCCCGGCGGCGGCGTAGACGGCGTCGGTTGGGACCCTGCCGTTGACGGCCGTGGCACGGGCAACCAGAATGCTTCCTCTTTCAATCCTTGGAGCCCCAAGATGAGCGAACAATCGAAGTCGAGCACACCGCCGCCCTCACCTGCTTCGTCTTTTGAGCCGAGCGCTGCCGATCCCGGCGCAGGCCCGACCCAGGAAGAGCGCAACTGGGCGCTGGGGGCGCACCTCTCGGGCTTGCTGGGCTACGTGCTGGTTGTCGGCTCGGTGATCGGGCCCCTGGTGATCTGGCTGGTCAAAAAGGAGGAGAGCGACTACATCGCCGAGCAGGCCCTTGAGGCCCTGAACTTTCAGATCACGATATTGATCCTGTCGCTGATCTGCGCTGTGCTCACCCTCTGCGTCGTAGGTGTCTTCCTGCTGATCCCGCTAGTTGTGGCCGGCCTCGTGCTGACGATCATGGCCGCCGTCGCCGCCAGCCGCGGCGAACCGTATCGCTACCCCTTCAGCCTGCGCCTGGTCCGCTAGGCCGGAGCAGGTTTGGCCCGCCTCAGGGGCAGAATTCGACGCTCAGTCCGTCGGAGAGGTTGAAGCCGGCCGGGCCCCCGGCAGGATCGCGATACCAGAGCTGGAACTTCCAGATGTCTCCAGGGAACACCTGTCCGGGGCCGGCGTTGGCCGGTGGTGCCGTCAGGTCCACGGGGCGGGCGAGTTGACCGCCCGCACTCACCGGCGCAGGGGGGTCGAGGCGAAAGGCGCCGCCTCCGACGCAGCGAAAACCCTCCCCAAAGGGCAGCTGGATCTCGTTCGGGCCGTAGAAGAACAGGCCGAATTCGTCGGGGACGGCAGCGAAGGCCCGGATTTCAAACTGGTTCGCGCTGACGCTCGTCTCGCCGTTAGAGGCCATCAGCGCGCCATTGCCCACTGAGTTTGGAGCGGCCTGGCAGTAGTGGCTCGGCGCGCTCTGACATGAGGGGATGATGCGCCATACCGCGGGTCCCTCGCTGGAGATGATGCCGAGGTACAGCTCGCCGACGCCGTCCTCGCCGAAGGTGTAGATCGACGCCCCCGGCGGCAGGCCGAAATCGGCGCTGTGCTCGACGAGGTCCATGGCCACGCCGTTCTGGAAGGCGAAGGACCAGACCCGACCCGCGCAGTAGTCCCCGAAGAGATAGCGGCCCTGGAGGGCTGGGATCTCCAGACCGCGGTAGCGAAAGCCGCCGATGATCGAGCAACCGTCCGCGTGGGAATACTCGAAGACCGGTGCGGTCAAGCCGACCGCATTGCAGGTACAGCCGCCGAGCCCCGTACACTCGAGGCCCTCCATACATCGCCAGCCGTAGTTGTGCCGCCCCTCCACGGCAGGCTCGAAGTTCACCTCCTCGCGGGTGAACTGCCCCACGTCCGCGATCCACAGGTCATTGGTCTCGCGGTCGAAGCTGAAGCGCCAGGGGTTGCGCAGCCCAAGTGCCCAGACCTCGTCACGAACGGCGCCGTTGCCGACGAATGGGTTGTCGAGGGGGATGGTGCCGTCGAGCTCCAGGCGCAGCAGCTTTCCCAGCAGGGACTGCCCGTTCTGAGCGCGGTTTTCGGGGTCATTGCCCGCTCCACCGTCTCCCAGGCCCACGTAGAGCTTGAGATCACGGAGGCCGATGCGGATGCATCCCCCGTTGTGGTTCGCGTAGGGCTGGGGAATGGGTCCGAGGACGTCGAGAAAGCTGTTCGGGTTGGCCTGGTCGGGATCGTCGGGGAACACCCGATAGGAGCGCACGACCGAAGATCCGGCGAGGTCGGTGTAGCTGACGTAGAAGACCCCGTTGGTGTAGTGCTGGGGATGGAAGGCCATGCCGAGCAGCCCCTGTTCAGTGCCATCGCTGACCAGGTCGGAAAGGTCGAGAAAGAGGGGTTGGACGACCGCCCCATCGCGCACGATCCAGATGCGCCCTGCCTTCGTGCCCACGAATAGCCGCTGGCTGTCGCCGCGCGGTGCGTCGATCACGACGGACGAAGCGAGCGGCACCAGCAGCTCAGCCGTAGCCTGGCCGCGCGCCGCAGGAGCCATCGAACTCGTGGCCAGGAGCAGAGCCCCCTGGAGGACGACCATGAGCGTGGAGTTCTCAGGATTGCTGATCATGGTGCGGGGCGCGCGCAACGGCCGCGAATCTCCTCGCGGCACGGTTGGTCACGCCGTGGAAATCAGCGGCGCGACGAGTGTCTCTCGCCGCGCCAACCGATTCGGAGTCCTTTCAGGGGCAGAAGTCCGCGCTGAGAGCGTCGGAGAGGTTGAAACCTGACGCCCCTCCAGTGGGGTCGCGGTACCAGAGCTGGAATTTCCACGTGTCGCCGGCCGAGATCATTCCGGGGCCCGAGCTGGCAGGCGGGGAGTTCATGTCCACGACCCGCACAAAGTCACCAAAGACATCGGTCTGCTGGGGCGGGTTGAGGCGGAACGTACTGCCGCCGACGCACCGGAAGCCGTCGCCGAAGGGGACCTGGATCTCGTTCGGTCCGTAGTAAAACAGCGCGAACTGGGCGGTGGGGGAACCGAAGGACTGCAGCTCGAAGTCGTTGGCTGCGACGCTGGTATTGCCGTTGGAGGCGATCTGGGTGCCCGTGCCCACGGAGTTGGGAGAGGTCACGCAGAACGTCGTGGTGATGCCGGCGCACTCCTCCTGGAGGCGCCAGATCTGGCCGCCGCTGGCGTCCACGATGTAGAGGTCGCCATTGTCGTCCTCACCGAAGCTGGTGATGGACTCCCCTCCGGGGATCGCCAGGTCCGAGGTGTGGTCGACGAGGTTGCTACTCGAGCTGCCGTTAAAGGCGAAAGACCAGACGCGGCCACTGCAGTAGTCGCCGAAGAAGTAGCGCCCGGTCATGCTCGGCATCATCGTTCCCCGGTAGCGGTAGCCGCCCGTTACCGAGCATCCCGAGCCGTGGCTGTAGTCGTGGATGGGAAGGGTCAGGGCGCTGCTGTTGCAGGTGCAGCCCGAGAGCCCCGTGCAGTTGAAGCCCTCCATGCAGCGCCAACCGTAGTTGTTGCCTCCGTCGCCGGCGGCCTCGAAGTTGATCTCCTCGCGCGAGTTCTGACCGACGTCGCCCGTCCAGAGGTCGCCCGTCTGGCGGTCGAAGCTGAAGCGCCACGGGTTGCGCACGCCGATGGCCCAGATCTCATCACGCACGGACCCGTTGCCGACGAAGGGATTGTTCGCGGGGATGCTGCCGTCGTCGTTGAGACGCAGGATCTTGCCCAGGAGTTGCTGGCCGTTCTGCGCGCGATTCCCCGGGTCGTTTCCGCTGCCGCCGTCACCCAACCCGAGGTAGAGCTTGCCGTCAACGGGACTGAATCGGATGCACCCGCCGTTGTGGTTGCTGTAGGGTTGGGAGACGGGGCCGAAGATGTCCGTGAAGCTCGCTGGGTCGGCGACGTCCGGGTTCGAAGCGGAAGCCTCGTAGGAGCGGACCATCGAGTGCCCCGAGTTATTCGAGTAGCTGACGTAAAAGGTGCGATTGGTCGCGTAGTCGGGGTGGAAGGCCATTCCCAGCAGACCTCGCTCACCGCCGCCGAGCGAAATCGAGCCGATGTCGAGGAAGGGCGTTGGGAGCACGACACCGTCCTTGATGATCTTCACGCGTCCGGTGCTCTGCTCGCAGATGAACATGCGCGAGCTGTCCCCGGGGGGCGAGCCCAGCCAGAGAGGAGCCGAGAACCCGCTGGCGACCAGCTCGGCTTCGAGTTGGGCCTGTGCGGGCGCTGTGACGAGGGTCAGGCCGAGAAACAGGGAGGTGGTTCCCAGTGCCAGTCGTTGGAGATTCATGCGGCCATCCTCGATGGGTTGGTGAGACGGATTGTGTGACGGATTGTGTGGCAGATAGGCAGAGTCTGTTCGGGGAGTACACCCCGAATCCTCAAGCCCGGGCGGGGAAGGGCCTAAATGATCTTCAGGGCAGATCCGATCCCTGTCAAGGCGAGGCCGTGTGCGTGAACGTCCTGACGGAAAACTTGCGTTCAACAGCCCCGGCGGCACAGAGGAGGGGACTCTCAGAGGGGGGGTCATTCGCAGAAGTCAACGTGCAGGGCTGGGGAGAGGTTCGAGCCTCTGAGCGCCCCGGCGTCGCGCACCCAGAACTGGTAGTGGCGCTCGGTGTCCACCATCGATGCATCTATTGGGATCGGCAGGGTGGGGCTGTCTCCCGCGTCGTCTGTGGTGAAGAACGCCTCGCGTGTCAGGGGCTGGGCCAGGTAGAGGGTCCCGCCACCGAAGGGCTCGCTGTCAGATTGCGGGCTGGATAGCAGGACACCGTTGCTGGAGGGGGCCGAGTCCTCGAGGCGCAGGGAGAATCCTCCGGAGAGCATTGATGGTGTTCCGCGCCACAGGATGCTCGGCACGCTGCCGCCGGAGGTCACCGTCGGCGAGCCAAAAGTGATCGGTGCGGAACAGGTGCTGGGCCCTGTCAGGTCGAGGTTCTCGCGTTGCATGGTGGCCGGCGCGCTCTTGCCGTGCAGGACCCACTGGTCGTAGGCAATCTGACCGGCGTTGGTGGTTGTGTTCTCGTCGCGCAGGAACTCGATGTACTCCCTGGAGGTCGTCTGGTAGTAGACCGACACGAGTGCCCGGATGGACCGGGGAGGGACCAAGAAGGCACTGTCGTGCCAGTAGTACTCCTCGGGATAGTCCTCGCCGACCGGCTCCGCCTGGGCGGCTTTGAATCCATCGAGGGTGAACCCGCGCGGCGGGATGCGATTGTCGAAGAGCACGACGTTGTTGAGAGCGAAGTGGAAGCTCTCGCCAACGGGCAAACCGGTCGCCTGGGCCATGGCGGCGTCGAGGCCCAGGGTCTGTTCGAAGACCGTCGTGTTGTGGGTGAGTTCGGCGCTAACGGGGTCGTAGTGGCCGTGCTCGCCGAGCAAGGCGCCTCCGGGACCGATGAAGCGCACGTTGATCCACATGCGCCGTCCCTCGGGGTAGCCCGTGGGGAGCTTGTGTCCGGTCTGGTTGATGAGGCGCACGACGAGCTCGTTGTCGCGCTCGAAGACATCCAGGTCGAGGCCGGCCACGAGCATGGCTCGGGACCGTGCAATGGAGTCCGCGGCGCCCTCGGGGGTCATGCCCGTCTCCGAGTCCGGATACAACGACCTGATTGCGTTCAGAACCCAGGTGTTCCCGCCGTTGAAGTCGTGCTGGGGCAGATCGTCGCGCAGTTCGCCTCCAAGACCCGGAGCGCAGGCCTCACCGGTGGTGTCGGGCATATGGCAGTCCTGACAGGTCGCGTAGGCAGTCGTGTTGCCACCGTAGCGGTTGCGCAACTCGACCGGGCGCTCCGCGAAGTCGCTGCTGGCCCACTCGCTGAAGGTGCGCTCGACCGGGAACTCGTCACGCTTCTCCTGGGTCGGGTGAGGGGCGTCGAGCGCGTTGAGTTCATAGGCCCCCGTCTGCGGGTTGCGGCTGAAGGCCGGATTGCTCACGTCGTGGCAGGTCCCGCACAGGCTCGCCTGCTGATGGAAGGGTGACTCGAGCCACTCGTGCCAGAAGAAGTTGGGACCGAGGTCGAACGGTCCCCGTCGGCGATCGAAGGGGTCGACGATGTACTGAGCGGAGTGAGGATCGGCGGGGACTGGGCCCACGCTGGCGTGGATGGCGACGTCCTCTGCCGGGTCCTCTCCGGGGGTGTAGACCGGATCCACCATCCGATGGCAGAAGTGGCAGTTCACGCCGTCGAAGTCACCGAGGTTAGGGTCCAGCGCAGAGCCGTCCGTGGGCGTGCTACGCCCGTCCAGCCACCCCGTGGGCGTGTGACAGCGTAGGCACAGGTCGCCACCGGAGCCGAGGTCCTGCTCGACGATGGCCAGGCAGGCGTGGAATATCGGATCCCGCATGGACTGCGCCATCAAGCTGTGTTTCCAGCGCTCGAAGGGTTCCTGCTCGGGGTCGAAGTATCCGTGGCAGGAGGAACAGTTCTGCGCCGGCTGTATGGGATCTACCAGGGACAGCGGCTGGGACCCGGGCTGGAAGAAATCGTTCAGGGTCGTCGGCAAAGGTAGCAGGCCCGCGGGCCTCAGACCGGCCGTGGCCAGGCCCGTGACGATGCACAGGATGGCGGCGACGGCGCTCGGTCGACTTCTGGATCCGATGGGGCCCATGGGGCGGACGGCGAAAGAAAATAGGAGGGACGAGGCGAATTCCGGAGAGGCTCGAGGCGGTCGGGCGAGGCCGGGGATTCAGTTTATCCTCCCCCGGATTCGGAGAATCGTCAAGCAGGGTTCATGCAGGAAGGAGCGAATCGGGTGCAACGGGCCACCCTCACCAGGGTCCAGAAGGGAACGCGACACTTGCGGACGTGGTCCGCAGGTCGCTGGGGATTCCATTCAGGGCTCCCCGCCACGCGATGCCCTTCCTGGAGATTCCATGTACGTATTTGGTTCCGTTTCCCTCGTAGTCTTGGCCGTGGCAGCCGCGCTCGCGGCCCCGCCCGCAACCCCCGGCCTCTTCCCCCCCGAGCTCTGCCCCGTCGGCGCCCCCACGGCCGCACCGGGGTCAGCCGAATTTATCCCGCCGCGGACGGCCCGCAGCAGGCCACCGAGCCCCCAGCCAGGCGACCTGGTCGTAAGCGAGTTCATGAGCAACCCGACGGCGGTGCCCGATGCCCAGGGCGAGTGGATCGAGCTCCAGAACACCCTGCCCTGGCGCCTGGACATGGAGGGGCTGGTGATCAGCGACGCGGGAGGCGATCTCTTCGGCCTGTGGAACGGCGGCCAGGGAATCCTGGTCGGCCCTGGGTCGAGCCTCGTTCTTGGCAACAACCCCGATCCGGCCACCAACGGGGGGGTGAGGGTGGATTTCGCCTACTCCGGTTTCGTGCTCGCCAACGTTGCGGACGAGATCTACGTCCACACCAGGGAGGGAGTGCTGCTGGATGCGGTGGAGTATTCCACGAGCGAGGCCTGGCCCCTGGAGGCTGGCCGCTCCGCCAGCCTCGACCCGCGGGCGAGCGATCCGCTCCTCAACGATGACCCGGACCAGTGGTGCCCCGCGACTGCACCCCTTCCGGGTGGTGACAGCGGTAGTCCGGGTGCCGCGAACGGAGTGTGTCAGTGATCCGTCAGCCGAGGACGTTCTGAGCTGACGCCTGTGCCCGGCATCAGTCCGAGGCCGGTCTCGCGACTTTGTCCTTCATGAATTGTCCTTCATGAATCGTCCTTCATGAAGCTGGCTCCATGAAACTAGCCACCGTGAAAATCGGCGGGCGGCGCGCCTGTATGGCACGCCGCCCGCCGTGGTGGACTCCGCCGCACCCTGCTGGGCACGGCGGAGGGGGCCTCCGTCTCGCCGATCAGGCGTCCCAGGAGATCGAGTAACCGTTGGTGAGGTTGAAGGTGGCGCCGCAGGGCGAGCTTGCCGGGTCGCGGTACCAGAGCTGGTATTCCCTCGAGTCGCCGGCGGCGGCGCCGCCGGCGGCTCCGATGTCGATCGAGGTACTCGAGTTACCGGAGGCGTCGGAGACGACGACTTGCAGGCGAATCACGTTGGTTCCCGCGCAGCGCAGGCCGTCCCCGAAGACCACTCCGGAGCCGCCGCCGATCTGCAGGTCACCCTGGAAGAACAGGCCGGGCTGGCTGGCGATGACCTGCGAGCCCTCGAGCACGAGGTCGCCGGCTGTGAGGCTGGCGGAGCCGCTCGCGCCCAGGACGCCGCCCAGGCCAGAGCCGTTGGCGCAACCCTCGCCGGATCCGCCGGTGTTCCCGCAGGGGGAGCCGGTCCCGGTGCCGTCGCAGAAGCAGTAGGGGGTACCGAGGCCGCCGCCGCCGCAGCCGCCGCCGCTACAACCTGCGTGGCATCCGGGGGTGGTCTGTGCCACCACGTTGGCCTCTTCGCAGATGTCGTCGCCACTGCAGCCGGCCTCGAGGGTGTTGGCTCCAGGAATGGTCCAGTCGGTCGTGGTGAAGACGCCGCCGTTGGCGGTGTTTCCACAGCGGTAGGCGTAGCTGTCGGTGTACTCCCAGGCCGTGCCGGAGCCGTCGATGCCCAGGTCGCCGTAGATGTCGATGGTGGTGGCGTTGGTGCCGTCGCCCGTGGCCGCGCCCAGGAACAGCGCCAGGACGTCGTCGCCGTTGACGTAACCGCCGCCCATGTAGAAGTCGGGCTCAATCCCGTAGACGCTGAAGAACATCGACGCACCGGGGCCGTTGTCTGCCTCGTAAGCGATGTTGTAGGAACTGCCCGCGCCGAGGCCGCCGGCCAGGACCGTCGCTGCGCCGCCGCCAAGATTTGTGCCGCCGTTGTTGAAGTTGCCGAAGCTGTAGAGCGTCAGGTCAATCGAACCCGAAGCATCGGTGTTGGTGAGCTCAACCCACTTGGGCTGGCCGCCGGGCAGCGGGGCGTCCACGATCTCGGTGATGAGCAGGTCTGCGCTGGTTGTGGAAGCCGTGAGGGCGAGGCCCGCCGCGGAAAGTAGGATGTGTTGGATCTTCATGCTTGGAGTGTTCTCTTGGATGGTCATCTCGGGGGCACCGCCACGAATGGACGGCGTCTAATCAACGGCCGGCGGCCCGAGATAAGGGGCCGGTCAGCCTGAACTGGTGAGCCCTCTCACACCTTCCGGTTGGGAGGGTCCCGTCACGGGGCGCCGCCTGCCCGGCACTCAAGTTCCGGTTCGGCGAGGGTTGCCGAGTCAGGCCATCTTCAATCAGGGGGGTGGCCTCTACCGGGTCGCGCGCTGGGGAGTGCGTTCGTCCCATCTGGGGATACTCTCGCAGCTTACCGCTTGCTGAGCGTCGTCGGGCTCCGCGCTCGGTAAAACTGATTGGGAGGCCCGATTGGGGTCAGGGACGGCCCTGGCGGGGGTCTGGCGGTTCCGCCGGGTGAGGGCGACGACAACAGCCGGGGCCTGCCAGCCAATCCGGACTCAAGGGGCCCGGCAGGCCCCAGCCCGCTGCGCGGGATACGCTCAGCGGCGCTTGACGAGGACCATGCCCGCGCCGCAATCGGGGCAGCTCCCTCGTTCCTCGTACCGTGACCGATCTTGAGGACAGAGCCACTGCCAGTTCGGGTCCAGTCCCTGCTGGTCGCCGCTGCTGCTGTAGCCGATGGACTTGAGCATGGAGAGGATGTCCGGCGAGGGCGACTCGCCTTCGAACATACGCAACACCCAACCGTCCCGGCGTGCCAGGTCTGCCAGCAGCTCCCGTACTCGCGCGCCCTCGCTGCTCAGCAGGTTGCGCGTCTCAAGCGGGTCCTCGCTCAGGTGGAACAACTCTGAGCGCTCCGGGCGCGTTGGACGCCAGATGAGCTTCCAGTCCCCCTTCAGGACCGCGTACAGGAAGTCAGCTTCGGGACGTCGATCAACCATCGTGGCGTTGAGGTCGAAGCCGTTGATCTGGTCGGCATACACGCTGCGCTCGGGCACGGGGAATCCCTCGATCAGCGGGCGCAGGCTGCGACCCTCGATGCCGGCCGGACCGGACAGGTCGGCGTAGTCCAGCAGGGTGGGGAAGAGGTCCACGCTCGAGGTGAGGCCCGCCAGCGTGCCCCCGGCTGGGATTCCGGGCCCGGCGAGGATCAGCGGCACACGGATCTGCTCGTCGTAGAGGATGCGGTGAAACTCCCAGCCGTGGCGCTCGAGGCCGTCCTCCAGTCCCTCGCCGTGGTCGGCCGTTACGGCAATCAGCGTTCGCTCCAGGGCATCGCGTTCCCGTAGGTGCCCGAACAAGCGCCCCAGTTGCTGGTCGACGAAGCGTACCTCGGCGGCGTAGATCTCGGAGCCGGGAGGGAAGCCTATGCGCCCGTCGCGAGTCTCGATGCGCGGCGCCGAGTCCGGGATCCACTCGGCGGGGGGGACCAGGCGCGGGTCATGCGGGTCCCACAGATGCACCCACAGGAAGTACGGGCCAGAGGTGCGCTCGAGCTCTTCGAGCACCATGTCCATGGTCAGGTCCGAGCGCCGCTCTCCGGCCTCGGCATTCCAGCCCTGGCGCCCGCCGGGGCGCCCGGTCATCTCCAGTTCCAGGCTCTCGAAGACGTCGAAGTCGCGGGCGAAACCGAAGGTGGAGGAGACCGGGAAGGCGCTGTGGACAGCGATCGTCCGGTAGCCGCGGGCGCGGAACACTGTCGCCAGGGTCGGTACATCATCGGGCAGGCGGTAGCCGCTGGGGGCCGCCAGCACGCGCAGGCCGTGCTGGTAGGGGGTCAGGCCGGTCAGGATCGAGGCGTGGGAGACGGGGGTCACCGCTGAGGTGCTGTAGCTGCGCTCGAAGAGCACGCCCTCGCGCGCCAGGCGGTCGAGGTGTGGGGTGGCGTTCTCGCTTCCATAGCAGCCCAGGAAGTCCGGCCGGGTCGTGTCGAGGGTGACGAGGATCACGTCCGGGGGCGCGGCCCCGCCGCCCGGGCAGGACGCCAGGGCGAGGGTCAGGAGGGTCAGGCAGGGGGGGAGGCTCTTCACGGCGGTCGGCTCGGGCCAGATCCTACGGGGCTCGGGCGGGCGGGTTGGCCTGCTCCTCCTCTCATCGGCAACGGCGCGGCCTTCCTCGCCTTTCCACCGCCGATTACCATGCTCGCATGAACACGTCCCGCACCGACAGTGTCCTGTGGCAGGCGGTCGATGCTGAGTCCGTCCGCCAGGAGACCCAGCTGGAGTTGATCGCCTCGGAGAACCACACCTCGCCGGAGGTGATGGCGGCCATGGGAACGCCCTTGACCAACAAGTACGCCGAGGGATACCCCGGCCGGCGTTACTACGGCGGCTGCGAGCATGTCGATACGGTCGAGGACCTGGCGCGCGATCGGGCGCGCGAGCTGTTCGGGGCCGAACGCGCCAACGTCCAGCCCCACTCGGGGACCCAGGCCAATGTGGGCGCCCTGATGGCACTGTGCGAACCGGGGGATCGGGTGCTCGCCATGAGTCTCGACCACGGCGGCCACCTGTCCCACGGCCACTCGAAGAACTTCTCGGGCATCTTCTACGAGTTCCACCACTACGGACTCGACCGCGAGAGCGAGCGCGTGGACATGGATCACGTGCGGGACCTGGCGCTGGAGGTGCGCCCCAAGGTTCTGCTGGCCGGAGCCTCGGCCTACTCGCGCATCCTCGACTTCCCGGCCTTCGCCGCGATCGCGGAAGAGGTCGACGCGCGCTTGATGGTCGACATGGCCCACATCGCCGGCCTGGTGGCGGGCGGCGTTCATCCCAGTCCCGTCCCGCACGCTCCGGTGGTCACCCTGACGACCCACAAGACCCTGCGCGGTCCGCGCGGAGGGATGATCCTGTGCGACGCGGACAGCATCAAGGTCATCAACAGCCGCATCTTCCCCGGCGCCCAAGGCGGGCCGCTGATGCACGTCATCGCCGCCAAGGCGGTGGCCCTGGGCGAGGCACTCCAGCCTTCCTTCGCCGACTATGCGGCGCGCACGATCGAGAACGCCGCCGCTCTGGCCGCGGGCCTCGCCGAGCGCGGCCTGCGGATCGTGTCGGGCGGCACGGACAACCACCTGCTGATGGTGGACGTCGGCTCCTCCGGTATCTCGGGCCAGGAGGCCGAGGACCGCCTGCACGCCGTGAACATCACGGCCAACAAGAACCTGATCCCCTTCGACGAGCGCCCGCCCATGGAGGCGAGCGGGGTCCGCCTTGGCACCGCCGCGCTCACGACGCGCGGCATGGGCACCGACGACATGGGGCTCCTGGCCGGCTGGATCGCGGACGCTCTGGGCTCGCTCGAGGACGAGAGCGTGGCGGCCCGCATATTGGGGGAAGTGGCCGAATTGGCCGCCGCCCACCCGATCTACGCGGGAGCTTGATCCGCCGTGAGGCCGGCGCCCGACCCGATCCCGGTGACTCTTCTGGCCGGTTTCCTCGGCGCCGGAAAGACGACCCTCCTCAATCGCATCCTGGCTGAGCGCCATGGTGAGCGCGTCGCCGTGATCGTCAACGAGTACGGCGCGGCGGGCATCGACGGGCGGCTGGTCGTCGGGGTCTCTGACGAGCTGGTCGAGCTGGTCAACGGCTGTGTGTGCTGCACCGTGCGCGGAGACCTCTCGCGCACCCTGCGTAGCCTGCTCGCCAGGCGCCGCGCGCCGGACCGGGTGTTGATCGAGACTTCGGGCCTGGCCTCGCCCGGCCCGGTGGCCCAGACCCTCCTGCTGGACCCGGAGCTCGCCGGCACCTACCGCCTGGTCGGCGTGCTGACCCTGGCCCACGCCGCAAATCTGCCGCACCAGTACGACCGCCATCCCGAGGTCGCCGAGCAGCTGGCCTACGCGGACGTCGTCGTGCTCAACCACATCGACCGCACGGACAGCGCCGGGCGTGAGCGAGCTCGAAGCCTGGTGCGCCGGGCCAACGCTCTGGCGCAGGTGCTCGAGACGACGCGCGCCGATCTGCCCCTGGCGGAGTTGCTCACGCCGATTTCCGCCTTCGACACTGCTCGCGCCGCCCGCGTGCCTCCCGCGGCTCACTCGGGGGGCGTCAGCACCGTCGCTCTGCGGGCCCGGCGTCCCCTGGATCTGCACGCCCTCAAGATGTGGTTGCGCTTCGTGGCCGGGAGACGCGGTCAGGATCTCTACCGAGCCAAGGGGCTCCTGCATTGCGCCGGGCACGCCGAGTCCGTCCAGGTGCAGGCCATGTACGAGTGGATGGAGCTCGGACCCGGCGTGGGGGCGGCCCCGGAGGAGTCGCTCCTTGTGTTGATCGGAGACGGGCTGGATGGAGCGGAGATTGAACGCGGCTGGGAGGCCTGCCTGTCGTGAGCGGAGCGCAGCGGCCCACCTTCCTGTTCGATCTGGACGGGACCCTGATCGACTCCGTGGACCTGATCCTCGCCAGCTACCGCCATACCCTGCGCATTCACCGCGGCATCGACTTGCCGCCGGAGCACTTCAGACCGGGGCTCGGAAGGCCGCTCGTCGAGCAGCTCGCGCTGATCACTTCCGACCCTGGAGAAGTGGAGGCCATGGTGGCCAGCTTCCGCGACCACAACCGCGAGCACCACGACCGCGGGGTGAGCGCCTATCCAGGGGTGGACGCTGCCCTGCTGGAACTAGCTCGTGGCGGGGCGACCCTGGGCATCGTCAGCAGCAAGAACAGCGCGACCGCCTGGCGTGGCCTGAAATGCTGCGGCCTCGCGCAGCACTTCGAGGTCCTGATCGGCTCGGACGACGTGAGCCAACACAAGCCGCACCCCGCGCCGGTGCTTGCCGCGATGGTCCGGCTCGACGCGCGGGCCGCGACGACCGTCTTCATCGGAGACTCGCCCCAGGACCTGGAAGCTGGGCGGCGGGCAGGCGTGCGGACGGCCGCTGCGGCCTGGGGGCCATTCGATCGGGCAGAGCTCGAACCCCAGGCGCCCGATGTCTGGCTGGCCTCTCCGTCGGAGATCCTGAGTCTGCTCGACGGCCCGCTGAACGGCGCCGCCGTTCCGAGTGAACGCCGGTCTAGACCGCCTGACGGTCGTACCCCAGGGCCTTGAGGATCGTCAGAACCTCGCTCCATGTGGGGAATGGACGGGCGTTGAGGCGCTTGTAGTCGTCGATGGCCGTGATGAACTCGATCACCTCGGCAGACATCTCGTCGGGTCGCAGGGCGGTTTTCTTGCGCTTGGGCTTCTTATCGGTTGTCTTCTCGTTCGCGTTCATGGGATCGTTCGCCGTTGGTCTTGCGGTGAGGGAAACCGGCGCCGTGATGGCGCCCGATCCATGCCTTCGGCGCGCGGAGGAGCGGATCTGAATGTCCTCGTGAAAAACCGCTATCCTTGCCCGGGAGGGCTGGCCCGGAGGCCTCAGGAGCCCGTCAGGGAGGCGCCAGCCGCGCGCAGGACGGCCTCGACCTTTACCTGGTCCGGTTCGCGGATCAGGCCCGCCTCGGTCACGATGGCGCTCACCAGGCGGGCGGGGGTGATGTCGAAGGCCGGGTTGTAGACCTGGACGCCCACGGGCGCTGTGCGCGTGCCAAATCCGCAGGTGATCTCCTCCGCCGGACGCTCCTCGATCGGGATCTGCCCCCCGTCGGTCAGGTCGCGGTCAAAGGTCGAGAGCGGGGCCACGACGTAGAACGGAACACCGTGCTCGCGGGCCAGGACGGCCACGGAATAGGTCCCGATCTTGTTGCAGACATCCCCGTTGCGTGCGATCCGATCGGAGCCGACGAACACGGCGTCGATGCGACCCTCGAACATCACCCGTCCGGCCATGCCGTCGGTGATCAGCGTCACGTCAATGCCGCCTTCCATGAGTTCCCAGGCCGTCAGTCGAGCGCCCTGGAGCAGGGGGCGAGTCTCGTCGGCGAAGACCGAGACGTGCTTGCCCTGTTCCGCGGCCTCGTAGATCGGTGCCAGGGCCGTTCCCTGGCCGGCGGTGGCGAGGGCACCAGCGTTGCAATGAGTCAGGATCGTCGCTCCGTCGGAGATCAGTTGCGCGCCCACGACGCCCATCTTGTGGCAGGTTTCGCGGTCCTCGGCCCAGAGCGCGTGGCCCTCCTCGAAGAGCGCCGCCACGATCGCGTCCCCATCCGCACCGGCGATCGCCTCGCGCCGAGCCCTCTCGCGCATGCGGTCGAGGGCCCAGAAGAGGTTCACCGCCGTGGGCCGGGCGCGCCCAAGCTCGTCGCAGACCGCCCTGACACGCTCCAGCATTTCCGCGGCGGAGAGTCCGCTCTCGCCCTGCACCCCGATCATGACGCCGAAGGCCGCCGCAACGCCGATGGCTGGCGCGCCGCGTACCGCCAGGCGGTAAATGGAGTCGACCATCGCGGGCACGGTGCGGACCTCGAGCAGAGTGTGCTCGCCCGGGAGCATGGTCTGCTCGATCAAGAGCGCATGCCCCGGGCGTTCCCCGACCCAGCGAATGGTCTCGACGGCCATGGTGTGGTCCTAGCCGAGCCGCTCTCGCAGGCGAGCGTCCTTGGCGGCGACCTTCTCCGCCATCGTGGCGCGGAAGACCTCCAGCTTCTCGGTCAGCGCCTCGTCTCCCAGGGCCAGGATGCGGGCAGCCAGGAGGGCGGCGTTCTGGGGACCGCCGCCGCCGACGGCGACGCTCGCGACCGGGATGCCGCCGGGCATCTGGACGGTCGCCAGGAGGGCGTCCAACCCGCCCAGGGGCGGGTTGTCCATGGGCACCCCGATCACCGGGCGCAGGGTGTGGGCAGCCACCACGCCCGCCAGGTGGGCAGCACCGCCCGCGGCGCAGACGAACACGCCCACCTCCTTTGCGTTCTGCACGAATTCCACCACCGCCTCGGGTGTGCGGTGCGCGGAGAGCACGCGCGCGATGCAGGGGATTCCGAGTGCCTCCAGTTGCTCAACGCAGGGCCGCAGGCGCTCTAGGTCGGAGTCCGATCCCATCAGGAGCGCGACCTTCACGCTGGCGCACCCACGGTGTTCTCGCCGGTGATCAGGGCGCACACCTCACGGTAGCGTGAGCCGACCCGCTCGAGCACGGCCGGGTCCAGGGCCGGGGCCGGGTAGGCCTTGTTCCAGTCGAGGGTCTCCAGGTAGTCGCGCAGGATCTGCTTGTCGTAGCTGGGGGGCGAGATATCGAGGGCCCAGGCATCGGCGGGCCAGAAGCGCGAGCTGTCGGGAGTCAGCACCTCGTCGATCAGGATCAACTCGCCGTCCACCAGGCCGAACTCGAATTTGGTGTCGGCCAGGATGATGCCCCGCTCAGCGAGGCGCTCGCTTCCGCGACGGTAGAGAGCGAGGGCGGCGCTCTCTGCGCGGTTGAAGACCTCCGTGCCGACCAGTTCCCGCGCTTCGGCCGGGGAGATCGGTCGGTCGTGGGTATCTTCCTTGGTCGATGGCGTCAGCAGGGGGGCCGGCAGGGCCGAAGCCTGGCGCAGGCCCTCGGGCAGGGTGATGCCGGAGACCGTGCCGCTGGCGCAATATTCCTTCCAGCCCGAGCCCACCAGGTAGCCGCGCACGATCCACTCGACGGGCGTGGGGCGCGCGCGTCGGACGATCATGACCCGACCGCGCAGGGCCTCGCGCCAGGTCTCGTCGAGGCCCTCGACGTCGTCGACCGAGGTGCTCAGGATGTGGTTGGGCAGCACGTCGGATGTGGCCTGGAACCACCAGGCAGCGATGCTCGTAAGGACGCACCCCTTGCCCGGAACGCCCTCGTTCATCACCACGTCAAAAGCCGAGATGCGGTCGGTGGTGACAAAGAGCAAGCGCTCCTCGTCCAGGGCATAGATGTCCCGCACCTTGCCCGTGGCGAGGTGCGTCATTCCCGGAGGTCCACCGTCACCACCCAGATAGCACGTTTGGCTCGTCATGGTCGGATTATGGCAGGAGCTTGGGGTCGCTACAATCCAGTGCTCGTGCGTCCCACACCCTCCGATACGCCGCGCGGCTTCGACGGCGCCGTTCCCTTTCGGGGTTCGCTGTGGCCGCCGCCCTCTAAGTCCCTCGCCCTGCGCGCCCTGGTCTGCGCCACGCTTTGCGGCGAGCCCCTGCGGATCGTGGGGATAGGAGGGGGAATGGATGTGGCGGCTGGAGTAGGCCTGCTCGCGAGCCTGGGGGTCGAGCATTCCCTGGAAGGCGGCACCCTGATCGCGCGCGGCGCGCGCCAGGGTGGTCGCCTGTCCTGGGTCTCGCCGTCGGTCGTGCAGGTGGGGGAATCGGGAACCCTGGCGCGCATGGCCACCGCGCTGCTCGCCCTCTGCGGCGATCCGCGCCAGACGGTGGAGGTGCGTGGGGGGGGCAGCCTGGCTCGTCGGCGGAGCCCGGCGCTCTTGAGGGCCCTGGAGCGCGCCGGCGCGCGGGTGGAGGTGGCCCGCAGCGGGGGTTGGCCCGTGACCTTGCGTGCGAGCGTGGGTGCGGCGGACCTGTCCCTAGACCATCCTTCCTCCAGCCAGGAAGCGAGCGCTTTGCTCCTGGCTCTGGCGGGCCGGGAAGGAGTGGGCACTCTCGCGGTGCGGGGCGTCCTGCCCAGCCGTCCCTACCTGGACATGACCTGCGGCGTACTGGCCGAGATGGGGGTCGAGGTTCGAAGCGAGCGCGAGGGCGATATCGAGCGCTTCACTCTCCGGGGTCCTCTGCGACCGCCGCCCGGCGGGTTTGCGATCGAGGCCGACGCGTCCGCCGGCGCCGTGGCCCTGGCGGCCGGGTGCCTGTCCGGCGGGAGCGTGCGCGTGGATGGCGTGGGGGCAGGATCGCTCCAAGGCGACGTGGCCATCGTGGCCCACCTGCGGGCCTTCGGCTGTGGGGCCGGCGCGGAGGCCGACCATTTGTGGGCCGAGGGCCGACCGGTCCGGGGCGCCGTCTGTGACCTCGCCGGCCAGCCCGACCTGGCGCCGGTCCTTGCCGTGGTCGCCGCCGGTGCGGCGGCCGCCGGTTTTTCCAGCCGCCTGGAGGGATTGCAGACCCTGGACGGCAAGGAGAGTCCGCGCCTGAGGGTGCTGGAGGCCAGCTTGCGCTCCCTCGGGTTTCAGGCTCGGGTGAGCGGTGTGAGTCTGGAACTGGAGCCGGGCGGGCCGCGGGTAGCCGAGACCCTGCTCGATCCCGTGGGGGATCACCGCATGGCATTCGCCCAGGCACTCCTGGGGCTGGTCTCGCCCGGGGTGCGCGTCACCGATCCCGCCTGCGTGGGAAAGTCGTGGCCCGGCTTCTGGGAGGAACTCCCGCGACTTCAGCACCCCGGGGCATGACCCACTCAGGGGCATGGGTCCCTGAATCTCCCGGCCCGCGTACCTTTCTGGCTGCCAACGGGGTGTGGATGATCGCCGAGTGCTGCGCGCGCAGTCCCCGGATCCGAAACCCGTGGGACTCACGGCTCCTCGCAGGCTATCCTCGGCTGTAATGGCTAACTCCAGTAATGGGCGCCCGGTACTCGTGGCCGGCGGCGCGGGATACATCGGGAGCCACACCGTGCGACTGCTGCAGGAGCGCGGCATTGACGTGGTGGTGCTGGACGACCTCTCTGCCGGTCATCGCCAGGCGGTGAACTGCACCCTGGAGGAGGTGAACCTGGGGGACCGGGACGCTCTGGAAGACGTCTTCGATCGCCACAACCCACGAGCCGTGATTCACTTCGCGGCCAAGTGCTACGTGCGCGACTCGGTGCAGGATCCCGCGGTCTACTACCGCAACAACGTGCACTTCACCTGGAACCTGCTCGAGGCCATGCGCGGGCACGATGTGGGGTGCATCGTCTTCTCGAGCAGCTGCGCTACCTACGGGAACCCGGTCGAGCTGCCCATGACCGAGGACCACCCCCAGCGGCCGATCTCGCCCTACGGGCGAACGAAGCTCCACATGGAGCACATGATCGAGGACTTCGGCCGGGCCTACGGCCTGCGCTACGGCGCCCTGCGCTACTTCAACGCCGCCGGTGCCTCCCAGCAGGGTGACATCGGCGAGGACCACGATCCCGAGACGCACCTCATCCCGCGCGCCCTCAAGGTGGCCCTGGGCCAGGTTGAGGAGGTGCAGGTCTTCGGGGACGACTACCCGACGCCGGACGGTACCTGCATCCGCGACTACATCCATGTCGAGGACCTCGCCACGGCCCACCTGACCGCGCTCACGCGCCTCGAGGGCGGTGCCCACCGGGTCGTCTGCAACCTGGGCACGGGGTCGGGCTACTCGGTTGGCCAGGTGATTCAGACGGCGCGCGAGGTGACCGGTCTGCCGATCAAGATGCGGGTCGTCGGTCGCCGCACGGGCGACCCGCCCCAGCTCGTGAGCGGGGGGACGGGCGCGCGTGACGTGCTGGGCTGGGAAGCGCGGCGCCCGGGCATTCGCGAGATCGTCGAGGACGCCTGGCGCTTCATGCAGAACCATCCCGACGGCTACGCCGAGTAGTGGGCCCGGCAGTCTGGACCGTTCTCGGGGCCGGATCGATCCTGCCGCGTGCGGGGTACGGGTGTTCGGGGTACGCCCTGGTCGCCGAACCGGGGGGCGGGATCACGCTCTTCGACTGCGGGCCGGGCACCCTTCGTTCTCTGGCCGCCTCGGGCCTCGGACTGAGCGACCTGGGGCGAGTAGTGATCAGCCACTTTCATCCCGATCACTGCCTCGATCTCGCTGCCCTGGCCTTCGCTCGCCGCAACCCGAACAGCGAGGCGAGGCCCCTTGAGCTGGTCGGACCGCACGGGCTCGGTGACTGGCTGGAGCGCGTCGCTGGCGCTCTTGGCCCGTCGGTCCGCTTCGAGGGCGTGCGCGTGCGCGAGGTGCGTCCCGGGGACTCCCTGCCGGCCGCCAGCGAGAGCGAGCCGACTCTCTCCTGCGTGGCGACCGGACATACGGCCGAGGCCCTTGCCTGGCGCGCGGACCTGGGCGCGCGGGGGAGCGTGGTCTACAGCGGCGACAGCGGCGAGGTGGACGCCCTGGCAGAGCTGGCGCGCGACACGGACCTCTTCGTGTGCGAGTGCTCCTTTCCCGAGCGAGAGGCCATTCCATCGCACCTGACCCCTCGTGGCGCCGGTCGGCTGGCGCAGCGAGCGAGGTGCCGTACACTTCTCCTGACTCATTTCTATCCGTCCATGCAGCCCGCGCGGGCCGCCATCGAGGCGGGCGAGGTCTTCGACGGCGCCGTGGAACTGGCCCGCGACGGCAGCCGCCATTTCCTGCTGGAAGCACCGTGGTCATGACACCATGAGCTCGCAATGCCCTTCCCGCCCATGAACCCCCACGTTAAGCACAGTGTCCCGGCCATCGTGAGCTGCGCCGTGGTCGCGCTCGCCTGGGCGTCGCCGCCCGGGGGGAATGGTGCGAAGGAGATCGATGAGAAGACGGTCCGAACGCACGTCGAGTTCCTCGCGGCCCCCGGCCTGGAAGGGCGCGACACTCCCAGCGAGGGCCTGCGCCGCGCGGCGCGCTACATCGCCGATCGCTTCGGCGAATTCGGGCTGCTTCCGGCTTCGGACTCGGTCGAGGTCTTGCAGCGTGAGGGTGCGGAGTTCGGCTACGACGACGCTGGAGAGGACGCGCTTCCCGGCTTCCTGCGGCCCTACCGAATACGGCACGAGGCCCCCGTGCCCGAGGACTGCTTCCTGGCCCTGAGCTTCGATGGAGACGAGCTCTCCTTCGCCTTCGGGCGGGACTTCGTGCCCGTCTCGCGCTGCACGGGCAGCGCTCGCGGAGAGCTGGCCTTCGCGGGTTTCGGCATCGACGCCTCGAGCGAGCACTATGACGACTTCAAGGGCGCGCGCCTGAAGGACAAGATTGCCCTGATCTTCGAGGGCGAGCCGCGCCACCGCACGCGCTTCGACGGCCCGGAGATCACCGTCAATGGTTCCTTGTGGACGAAGCTGAGGAGTCTCTCCGACGCCGGTGTGCGGGCCGTCCTGGTCGTGCGCCGTGCCCCTGAGGGTGCCGAAGAGGACGATCAGAACCTGCTCGATTTTCGGCACACCTTCGCGCGCTTCTCCGGCGATCGACCCCCGCGCACGCCGCGCTCCCGGCCCCCGGTGCTCGAGGTCAGCATGCAGGCCGCCTCGCGCCTGTTGGGCACCGACGCGGCCAAACTCGTGAAGCGCATGGACAAGAGCGGGCGCCCGATCTCTCTCAAGTTGAGCGACCGGGAGGTCAGCCTGGCCGCCGTCACCGCCCAACGCCCGGTGCGCGTGGACAACGTCGTGGGCCTGCTGCCTGGTACGGATCCGGTCCTGCGCGAGGAGGTCGTGATCCTGGGAGCGCACTACGACCACATCGGTGTCGACGCCCGGGGCCGGATCGGCACGGGCGCCGACGACAACGCCTCGGGGACGTCGGCCATGCTGGCGGTGATGGAGGCCCTGGCGGCCGACCCTCCGCGCCGGACGGTCCTGGCCTGCGCCTTCTCCGGCGAGGAGGACGGCCTGGTGGGATCGCGCGAGCTGGCTGGCGCCCTGCCGGTGGAGCGTGGTCAGGTGGTCGCGATGGTGAACCTCGACATGCTCGGCTTCGGCGACGACAGCGAGCTGGCGGTCATCGGCCTGCGCCAGAATCCCGGCCTGGCGACACTCGTGGAGCGCGCCCGAAAGCACAGCAAGACGGGCATCCGGCGCCTGGTTACCAAGGGTGGAGAGGACCTCTTTCGGCGCTCGGACCAGTACTCGTTTCACCAGATCGGCTTGCCGGTGCTCTTCTTTTTCGAGGGCCTGCCGATCAGCCGCAACTTGGACTACCACACCTGGCGCGACCGCATCGAGGGGGTGTCGATCCGCAAGATCACCCGCTCGGCGCGCCTGGTCCGCAACGCAATCTGGTTGCTGGCGTCCGATGACCGGCGCCCGCCTGCTCCCGGGCGTTGAGTCCCCAGCCCTTTCTGCGTGCGGCCTTGCTCCGCGCGTCGGGAAGCACTACGACTCCTCTTCGGGGCGCGAACCTTCCTGCCCTGACGCGAAGGCGGGCGCGCGGGCCCTCCCTGCACATGGACGGACCCAAGCGGATGCGAAGCACGGCTAGCTGGGCGGCGACGGTGGGTCTGTGCGGTGCCGTGGTTCTGGCGGCGGATGCACTCAGACCAGGTGAACCGCTCGTCGCGCCGCAGCACGCGCCGGCGCCGGCGGCTGCTGCAGCCTTGACCTCTGCCCCGCCGCCCGAGCCCGACCGCCGCCTCACCGAACGCCTGCGCACCACGATCGCCGCGGCCAAGGCCGAGGCCGTGCGGCGTGGCGCTGCCCGCGAGCGCCTCACGGTCTCGGTCTGTGTCCGCGAACTGTCAGGTCACCCGGCCCTGGCCTCGATCGACGCCGACATCCCCCTGCGGCCGGCCTCCAACATGAAGCTCGTCACCACCGCTGCCGCGCTCGTGCTGCTGGGGCCAGATGCGACCTTCGATACGCGCTTCGAGTCCTCCGCGCCGATCCGCGACGGCGTCCTGGAGGGCGACCTCGTCCTGCGGGCGGGAGGCGATCCGCTCTTCGATCCCGAAGGTGAGGGGGCCGTGACGCACTTGCTGGAGCCGGTCACGGCCGAACTTGCTCGCCTGGGAGTGCGCCGTGTGCGGGGGGCCCTGGTCCTCGATGAGGGCAGCTTCCCCGCGCCGGGGCCGGGGCCCGCCTGGCCGGCGTCCACCCAGCACTGGAGCGAGAGCTGCGCGCGGGTCGCGGGCTTCACCGTCAACGCCGGATGCCTGACAGCCGTAGTGGAGGCCGGGCTGGCCGGAGAACAGGCGCTCGTGAGGGTCCTGCCGGCGGGCCACAGTCTGCTGCGGAGCGGCAAGGTGCGGACGACCCCCAAGCGCAGCGCCCTCAAGGTTGCGGTCGAGGCGCGCCCCCCGGCGGTCACCGTGCGCGGGGAGATCCCGGCCGATGTCAGGCGCTGGAGCGCGCGCTTCGCCCACCCCGATCCGGTCGAGCTCTTTGGGGAGGTGCTGCTCAGCGAGTTGGTGGCGTCGGGGGTGGACGTACAGGACGGCTGGCTTCGGGAACGTCACCGCGCCCCTGAGCGCGGGCTGTTCGTCCTGCGCTCGCCGTTACAGGCCACCCTTGGACCGATCAATCGCGATTCCAACAACGCCGTCGCCGACCAGCTCTTCCTGGCCACCGCCCAGGCCGTGACCGGGCGTGGCGACCGGGCTGGCGGGAGCGAGGCCACGCGCCGCGCTCTCGTGCGCCTCGGCGTCCCGACCGCTGGCCTGGTGCAGGTCGACGGTTCGGGCCTGTCGCGGGACAACCGGGTCACGGCGCGCCAGATCGCCGCCCTGCTTGACGCCGTGGTCGGGCTCGGTGGCGAGCTCTCGCGCGCCTACCTCGACTCCCTGGCGGTGGCGGGGGAGAGCGGCACCCTCGCGCGGCGCATGAGGGAGGCTCCAACTTGCGGTCGGGTGCGCGCCAAGTCGGGCTGGATCTCGGGCACGAGCGCTCTCGCGGGCGTGGTCGAGACCCTCTCGGGTCGGCACCTGGCCTTCTCGATTCTGGTCGACTATCCCAACATCTCGGGGCTCAACACCGCCTGCTGGAAACCGATGGCTGACGAGTTGTGCGCGCACCTTGCGAGGTGGGATGGCTGACGAGACCCTGGCGGGCCGCGAGTCGGCAGCGGTGCTGGAGGTCGCGCTGGCGGCCGCCGCCGCGGCGGGGGAGTTACTGCTCGAGTCCTTCGGGCACCTGCAGGCCTCGCAGATTCGCAGCAAGTCAGCGGCACGCGATCTGGTGACCGAGGCCGACCTGGCCAGCGAGCGTCTGCTCGTCGGGTGCCTGCGGGAGGCTTTCCCCGAACACCGCATCGAATCTGAGGAAGAGGTGCGGGACGCGCCGGATGATGGCGATGCGCCGCGCTGGTTTCTGGACCCCCTCGACGGGACCGTGAACTTTGTCCACGGCCTTCCGATCTTCGCGGTCAGCATGGGGCTCATGCAGGGCGGCGTTCCAGAGGTGGCGGTCGTACACCTCCCGCGCCTGGGGGAGACCTTCAGCGCCGTGCGTGGGGGAGGGGCGTGGCTCAACGGGCGCCCGATCCATGTCTCTCAAACGAAAGAACTCGGCCAGGCGGTGCTGGCCACGGGTTTCCCTTACCGGCGCGGGGAGCTGAAGCACTCCAACCTCGAGAACTTCAACCGCTTCTTCTACGACCTGCGCGGGGTGCGGCGCATGGGCGCGGCGGCGGTCGACCTGGCCTTCGTGGCCGCCGGGCGCCTGGACGGGTTCTGGGAGCTGCATCTTTCACCCCACGATGTGGCCGCCGGCGCCCTCCTTGTGCGCGAGGCGGGGGGCGTGGTGACCGACGCCGACGGCGGCGAGGACTGGTTGCGGGGCGGGCATCTGGTCGCTGCGGGCCCGGCCCTGCAGCCGCAGATCCGGGCTCGCGTGGAGCACTGAGGGCGCAGATCGAACGTCCAGAGCGCGGTTCGCGCCTACCGACCGCGGCCGGGCGGTGCTAGGATCGTCGGTCTTTCCCTCACCCCATCCCGGCGTGCTCGAACCCTCCCCCGCGGAGGCTTGGCGCGCGTCGCGAGTGAGGGCACCGCGCATGTCCGCCGCCAGCCCAGCCCAGTCGATGGCCGCCGGGGGCTCCCAGGGAGTCCTGCGGATACGAGGAGCTCGCCAGCACAACCTGGCGGGAGTGGACCTCGAGCTGCCGCGCAACCGGCTTGTGGCCGTCACGGGCATCTCGGGTTCCGGCAAGTCCTCCCTGGCCTTCGACACCCTGTTCCGCGAGGGGCAGCGACGTTTCCTGGAGACCCTCTCGGCTTATGCGCGCCAGTTCCTCGGGCGCATGGAGAAGCCCGACGTGGACGCCATCGAGGGGCTATCGCCGACCATCGCCGTGGACCAGAAGTCGATCGCGCGCGGCTCGCGCTCGACCGTGGGCACCCTGACCGAGATCGTCGATCACCTGCGCGTGCTCTACGCCCGCGCGGGCAGGGCTCACTGCCCGGGCTGCCATCTTCCTGTGCGCCGGCAGACCCCCGAGGCCATCGTCGGGGCCATCCTGGCCGACCACGCCCAGGCGCGCGTTCAAGTGCTCGCCCCGGTCGTGCGCGGTCGCAAGGGCGCCCATCGCAAGCTGCTGGACGACCTGCGCCGGGCCGGGCTGGTGCGCGCCCGGATCGACGGAGAGCTTTACAGGCTCGAGGAAGTGGACGAGCTGGAGCGCTATCGCCTGCACACGATCGAAGCCGTGGTGGATCGGCTCAAGCCCGACCCCGACCAACCCGCGCGCCTGCGCGAGGCCGTCGAGGCTGCCCTCGACCTCGGCCACGGCGACCTGATCGTGCTCGAGGAGGACGGGGAGCGGGCCTTCTCGACCCAGCGCTGCTGTCCGGGTTGCGGAGAGGAGGTGCCGCCCCTCGAGCCGCGCCTGTTCTCGTTCAACTCCCCCCACGGAGCGTGCCCGAGCTGCGAGGGTCTCGGGTTCGTGCGCCTCGCATCGGAGCAGGCAGTGGTGCGCAACCCCGCGCTCACTCTGCGCGAGGGGGCCCTGGCGGTGACCCGCGCCAGCGGCGGGGCGTTGCTCTTCCCGCGAGTGGACTTCGCGTTCCTCGAACGGGTCGGCGAGCGCCATGGGTTCGACCTCGACACCCCCTGGGGAGAGCTCGACGGCGAGGCCCGCGCGTGCTTGCTGCACGGGACCGGCGAAGACCGCTATCCCGACAGCTCCTCCTGGAGCGGCCGGCGATTCCGCGGCAAGGCGCGCCGCAACCGCCTCTACCGCGGGGTGCTCCCGGCCATCCTGCGCGGACAGGATTCCGGCTCGCTCAAGCGCATGGCGCGCCGTTTTCTGGCCGAGGAGGCATGCCCGGCCTGCAGTGGGAGCCGCCTGCGCCCCGCCGCGGACGCTGTGCTGCTCGACCAGACACCCCTGAGGGAGATCACGGCCTGTCCCGTGGCAGCGCTCCCGGACCTTCTCGAGGCCTTGCAGCTCGATCCCCGCGAGGCGCGCATTGCCCGCGACCTGCTGGCGGAGGTGCGGCGCCGTGTCGACTTCCTGCTGGGCCTGGGCCTGGGCTACCTGACCCTCGACCGGCGCGCTGATTCCCTCTCGGGCGGGGAGGCGCAGCGCATCCGCCTGGCAGCCCAGCTGGGCGCCGGCCTGCAGGGCGTCACCTACGTGCTCGACGAGCCCTCCATTGGCCTCCACGCCCGGGACCAGGCGCAGTTGCTCGAGGCCCTGCGCGCCCTGCGCGACGCCGGCAACTCGGTGCTGGTGGTCGAGCACGATGAGGCCACCCTGCGCGCCGCGGATTACCTGGTGGACGTCGGTCCCGGCGCGGGCCGTCATGGGGGACGCATCGTCGCCTGCGGTTCACCCTCCGAAGTGGCGCGCGCGGACAGCCCGACCGGGCGCATGCTGCGGGGTGAGATCGAGATGCCCGCGCCGAAGACGCGGCGCAGCGGGCGGCCAGAGTCCCTGGTCGTGCGCGGCGCAAGCGCCCACAACCTGACCGGGATCGACGTCGCCTTCCCCCTTGGTCGGCTGGTTGCGGTCACGGGGGTCAGCGGCTCGGGCAAGAGCAGTCTCGTGGACGGCGTCCTACGGCGCGCCCTCCAGCGCCACCTGGGTCGGGAGGCGCCCCTGCCCCTCGCGCACCAGGGGATAGAGGGCATGGATCTCGTAGACGAGCTGGTCGTCATCGACGCCGCGCCCATCGGCCGCACGCCGCGCTCCAATCCGGCCACCTACACCGGCGCCCTGGGTCCGATCCGTGACCTCTTCGCCAGCCTGCCCGAGAGCAAGCTGCGGGGCTACACCCGCAGCCGCTTCTCCTTCAACGTCTCTGGCGGGCGCTGCGAGGCGTGTCAGGGGGCCGGTGCTCTGCTTGTCGAGCTGCAGTTCCTGGCGCCGGTGACCGTCACTTGCGAGGACTGTGGAGGACGGCGTTTCCAGGCCGCCACCCTCGACGTGCTCTACGAGGGTCGCTCGATCGCCGATGTCCTGGACATGACGGTAGAGGAAGCGCTCGAGCTATTCGCGGACCACCCGCGCATCGCGCGCCCCCTGGACCTGTGCTGCGATATCGGCGTCGGCTACCTGACCCTCGGCCAGCCGTCAACCACCCTCTCCGGTGGCGAGGCGCAGCGCATCAAGCTCGCGCGTGAGCTGTCCCGCCGACCGCGTAATCACACCCTGTACCTGCTGGACGAACCCACGACCGGCCTGCATGCCGCGGACGTTGCGCGCCTGCTGGCGGCGCTGCAACAACTGGTCGACCGCGGGCACACGGTGGTGGTGGTCGAGCACGATCTGCCCCTCATCTGGGCGGCAGACCACGTCATCGACCTGGGCCCGGAGGGCGGCGAGGGCGGTGGACGGATCGTGGTCGAGGGTACCCCCGAGCGGATCCTGGAGGCAGCGGACGAGTCGTACACGGGCCGTGCTCTGCGTGCCGCGCGCGGGGCCGGGAGCCCGCGAGGGGCGCAGCGGGCCTGCAGGGCGCCGCGCGCCGCGCTTGATCGGCTACGGGTCGTGGGGGCGCGCACCCACAACCTGCGCAATCTGACCGTCGATCTGCCGCGCGACGCACTGACGGTCATCACTGGGCGCTCCGGCTCCGGGAAGAGCTCCCTGGCCCTGGACACGATCCATGCCGAGGGTCGACGGCGCTTCGTCGAATCCCTCTCCACCTACGCGCGGCAGTTCCTCGGCGCGCGCGATCGTCCGCCGGTGGAGCGCATCGAGGGACTGGGCCCGTCGGTGGCGGTCGAGGCTCGCACGGCGCGCGGGGGACCGCGTTCGACCGTGGCGACGACGACCGAGATCCACGACCACTTGCGCGTCCTGTGGGCGCGGGCGGGTACGCCGCGCTGCCCCCAGCACGGTCTGGCGCTCGAGCGCTCCGACGCAAGCACGGTCGCCGGACGCATCCTGCGCGAGTTCGCCGGAGAGCGCGGCTGGGTGCTGGCCCCGATCCAGAGCGCCCAGCGCCCGGCTCCGGCCGAGGGCGGACGGACCCTCGCCGAGCACATCGAGGGCTGGCGCGCAGCCGGCTTTGTGCGGGTCCTGCTCGACGGAGAGGAGCTGCGCCTGGAGGACTTGCCCGGTCGCGTGGGAAGGCGCAGGACCCTCGACCTGGTTGTCGATCGTGTGGCCTTCGATCCCCCTGTCCGCTCGCGCCTGGCGGAGGCCGTTGAGCAGGCCGAGGCCATCGCGGGAGGCCGGGTCGTGATCGTGACCCGCGGCGGCGAGCGGCGCGAGCACAGCACGCGCGGGAGTTGCACCGAGTGCGGTTTCCTGCTCGAGCAGGCACCGGAGCCGCGCCACTTCTCCTTCAACACCCACGCTGGGGCGTGCCCTGCCTGCGATGGCCTCGGCGAACGCCTGCAGTGCAGTGAGGACTTGTTGGTCTCGGCGCCCGACCATCCTCTTTGCGATGGCGCCATCCCCGGCAAGCTCGGTCGCTACCTGGTCAAGGGCAAGGGCTACTACGAGCACCTGCTGCGCGGGGTCGCCCGATCGCACCGCATCGACCTTGAGCGTCCGTGGGGCGCGCTCAAGCCTGCCCAGCGCGCCTTGTTGGCGCGCGGCGTCGGCGCAAGGGAGAACTACTCGGTCACCCGCGAGCGGCACACGGCCAACGTGGACCTGGAGGAGAGCTATCACTCCGACTGGCCCGGACTCTGCGGGCACGTGGACGCCTGGTACCTGCGGGCAGAGGACGCACAATGGACCGAGGCCCTCGAATCGGTCATGACCCGCACCCGCTGCCGCGCTTGCGATGGACGGCGCCTGCGACCGGAGTGGTCGGCGGTTACCCTCGGCCGCAAGCGCCTCCCCGAACTCCTGGGCCTGACCGTCGATCAGGTCCTGGCCTGGCTCGAGCGCCTGACCCTGCGCAAGGACCGGCGCACCGCAGCCGGGCCCCTGGTCGAGGAGCTGCGCTCGCGTCTCGGGATGCTGACGCAAGTGGGCCTCGGCTACCTCGCTCTCGATCGCCCGACCGCGACCCTCTCGGGCGGCGAGGCGCGGCGCGTGCGCCTCTCCGCCAGCCTGGGGTCGCGCCTGGTGGGAGTCTGCTATGTCCTCGACGAGCCGACCGTCGGCCTCCATCCGCAGGACGTCGCGCGCCTGACGGCTGCGCTCCACGAGCTACGCGATGGTGGCAACACGGTGATCGTGGTTGAGCACGATCCGGCCCTGATGGAAGCCGCCGACTGGATCATCGACCTCGGTCCGGGAGCAGGGGAGCAAGGCGGGCGCCTGGTCTGCGCCGGCACCCCGGCGGAGGTGCGTGCGTGCCGCGAGTCCCCGACTGGAGCGGCCTTGCGTGGAGAACTGCACCCCGAGCGCACCCTGCGCGAGGGCGAGGACGGGGCGGGGCGGGTGCGACTGCGGGGAGCGAGCACCCACAACCTGCGCAAGGTCGACCTGGACGTGCGCTACGGTGAGTTGCTTGGGATCTGCGGACCCTCTGGCTCCGGGAAGAGCAGCCTGGTCATGGACACGCTCGTGCCGGCCTTGCAAGGCGAGGCGTCCGGCGGTCGCTGGCGTCGGCTGGAGGCTCTGCGCGGGGGGCGGGGTCGGGTGGTGAGCGTGGATTCAACGCCCTTGGGCCGGACACCGGCCAGCACCCCGGCCACCTATAGCGGCCTGCTCGACCCCCTTCGAACCCTCTACGCCCGCACCCCCGAGGCGCGCATGCGCGCCTTCGGTCCGGCGCACTTTTCCTACAACTCGCCCCGCGGTCGCTGCGCTGCCTGCGAGGGAAGAGGGGCGAACAAGGTCGAGATGCAGTTCTTGCCGGACCTGTGGCTGGTCTGCGAGGAGTGCGACGGCCTGCGCTATCGCCCGGAAGTGCTCGAGGTGTTGCACCGTGGACGGAGCGTGGCCGACATCCTGGCGATGGACGTGGACAGCGCCCTGGAGTTTCTCGAGCACCAGCCCCTGCCGCGGAGAATCCTCGAGACCATGCGCGATGTCGGCCTGGGTTACCTGCGACTCGGCCAGTCCTCGACGACCCTCTCGGGTGGCGAGGCGCAGCGCCTCAAGCTGTGTTCGGAACTGATGCGCACCGGTGGCGGAATCCCGAGCGTCGTCGTACTAGACGAACCCACGACGGGCCTGCACGCAGCCGACGTGGCCCAGCTCGTGGCCGTCCTCGATCGACTGGTGCGCCGCGGCGACGCGGTGGTGGTGATCGAGCACCATGTGGGCCTGCTCAGCGTCTGCGACCGGCTGGTGGAGATCGGACCGGGTGGGGGAGACGAGGGTGGCTGCGTGATCGCCAGTGGAACCCCGGCCGAGTTGGCGCTGGACGAGGACTCGCTCACGGGGCCGTTCCTGGCGAGGGCCCTCGAACAGGTGCGACCTCGCCGCGGCCGGCGCGTGAAGAAGGGCGCCGTGGGATGAGCTTGCATCCCGACAATCCGCTCATCGTGCAGGGCGACCGCAGCTTGATGCTGCACACGGTCTGCCCCGTGACGGACGCCGAGGGACGCGCGCAGAAGGACGAAGACGGTCAGCCCATGACCCGCGAGCACCCGCGCTTCGCAAAGGCTCGCGACGCGCTGAGCCAATTCGCCGAGCTCGAAAAGAGCCCCGACTACCTGCACACCTACCGCATCACGCCCGTTTCCGTCTGGAACGCCGCGGCCCTGGGGCTCGACGCCGATGGCATCGCGGAGGTGCTCGAGGAATACGCCTGTGTCCCCGTGCCGGCCAACGTCCTGCAGGAAGTCCGCGAATGGATAGGCCGCTACGGAGTCCTGCGGATCGAGAAGCGCGGGTCGGGCTTCGAGTTGCTCTCCGATGAGCCAGGCGTTCTCGAAGATGTCCTCGGCTACCGGGACATCGCCCGCCTGGTGGAGCACAAGGGGGGGCGCGTCATGGTGCCGCCCCTCGCGCGTGGGACCATCAAGCAGGCCCTGATCCGCGTCGGGTATCCGGTGGACGACCGAGGCGGATACCTGGACGGGGACGCCCTGGAGATCACCTTGCGGGAGCGTACGAGAGCGGGCGAGTCCTTCGCGATTCGGCCATATCAGGAGCTCGCTGCTCAGGGCTTCTACGCCGGCGGGAGCGTCCTGGGGGGCAACGGGGTCGTCGCTCTGCCCTGCGGCGCGGGCAAGACCATCGTCGGTATGCGCGTGATGAGTCTGGTGGGGACCAAGACCTTGATCCTGACGACCAACACCGTCGCGGTGCACCAGTGGCGCAATGAGTTGCTCGACAAGACCGAGCTCGGCGAAGACCAGGTGGGGGAGTACACCGGCGAGGGCAAAAGCGTCTGTGACGTGACCATCTCGACCTACCAGATGCTGACTTGGCGGCGCACCAAGGCGGACGAGTTCGAGCACTTCGGTCTATTCTCACGCGAGAACTGGGGGCTCGTCATCTATGACGAGGTGCACCTGCTCCCGGCGCCGGTGTTCAGGGTCACGGCGGACTTGCAGGCGCGCCGGCGTCTGGGCCTCACGGCGACCCTGGTGCGCGAGGACGGCAAGGAAGACGAGGTCTTCTGTCTGATCGGGCCGAAGCGCTACGACGTTCCGTGGAAGGTCCTCGAGTACCAGGGATTCATCGCGCAGGCCACTTGTATCGAGGTGCGCGTGCCACTGGATCCCGACCTCAAGTCCGTGTATGCCTCGGCGGACGCGCGCGGGAAGTTTCGCGTGGCTTCCGAGAACCCGCACAAGGACGAAGTCGTCGACATGCTCGTGCAGCGTCATGCGAATGGGCGAGTGCTGGTGATCGGGCAGTACATCACCCAGTTGGAGTTGCTGGCCCGGCGGCTGAAGGCGCCCCTGATCACCGGCAAGACCCCCAATTCGGAGCGCCAGGAGCTGTACGAGGCTTTCCGCCAGGGTCGCGAGAACTTGCTGGTGGTCAGCAAGGTGGGGAACTTTGCCATCGATCTGCCCGACGCGAACGTGGCGATCCAGGTCTCCGGCACCTTCGGTTCACGCCAGGAGGAAGCCCAGCGCCTGGGTCGTATCCTGCGCCCCAAGTCGGATGGATCGGCCGCAATCTTCTACTCGATCGTGACCCTCGGATCGCGGGATCAGGAATTCGCTGAGAAGCGACAGTTGTTCCTCACCGAGCAGGGATACACCTATCAGATCACCGAGCCCGGCCACCTTGAGGTCACTCTGGAACCGGGGGCGACGGCATGAGCCGTTCCGCATCCAACCCCTCCCCGCGCCGGAAACGAAGCTCCGCGCCCGGTGCCGGGCGCAGGCGCGAGGGGCGCGGTGACGGGAGTGAAACGGCACGCGTCTCCACCGCGGACAGTGTGGCGGCCGTGCGGAGTGGAGACCTTAGCGACCTCTTCCGTTTCTGGGCTGGCGATGGCGGTCTGCGGGCGCCGACCGGCGAAGCCGCCCTGCGGCGCCAGGTCCTGGAATGGATGCAGGACGACGAGGTGCTGGAGGCACGCATCGCAGCTATGGGGAAGCGCTTGCAGGCCATCCTCGACGTTCACCTGGCGGCTCCGCGCGGGGAGGTCGCCACGATCGACCTGGCCTCCAGCCGCCAGCTCGCGTACCTCTCCGAGTACGACCTGCAGGCATCCCTGGCTGTGCTGAAGCGCCACGCCCTGCTGGTCGGGCTAAAGAGCGCCGAGATGGCCCGGCACGGTGTCGCGGTGCACCAGGTCCCGCACGATCTTGCGGAGCGCATCCTGCGCCTGCGGCGCTCCCATCGGCGGGGTGTGTTTGACCGCACGACTCTCAAAGGGCACCTTGATCGTGTCTACAGTGACCCGTCACGTAGCACGCGCATCGGGGCGGGCCGCTTGCGGGAGATGTACAAGATGTACGCCGAGGAGTCTGCGGCGGTGGCGCGCATCGAGCGACTCCCGGACGGCCTGCGCCAGCTGGTCGAGAAGGCGGTCATGCAGTTCGGTGGGATCCTCCCGCGCTCGCTCTTTGAGCGCATGGAGACGGACCTTCCCCACTGGAACGGCCGTCGCTGGGGGATGATCCTCGAGGAGTCCCTGGTCGGGACGGTCAGTCGGCTCGACCTCGCGCGCTACGGGCTGCAACACGCGGACGAGACTCTGGTGGTCTTCAACGAGGTCACTCTGGCATGGCTGCGACGTGTGGCCGTGCCTAGCGATCCCGACGCGCCCCATGACGAGGCCTCACTTGGAGTCGACCTGGTCTCCAATCTCTCCCGCTTCATCGGATACATCCTGGACCACAACGTGCGTTTCACCGTGCAGGGTGAGATCTTCAAGACCACGGAGCGACGCATCCTGCAGGAACTGATCCCCAACCCTGGGCGTGAACTCGAGCGGGCGGAAGTGCTCAACTTCATCTTCCGCTTCGCCCGCCACGAGGGAATGATCGAGAGCACCGGCGAGCGCGCGTTTGCCCTGACTGCAGCCAGCCGCGAGTGGGAACCCCAGGATCTCGACATGAAAATGCGCACGCTGCTCTCCTACACCGTCGAGGAGACCCAGCTTGGTGGGGAGTATTTTCACCAGGCGCGCCTGCGGCGCATCTACATGCGGCTCCTCAAGCGTTGCGAGGCCGGGACCTGGTACGACCTGATGTACTTGCCCTTCCTGGCACGCAACTCCTACCTTGCGAGCCTCGACGATCTGGCCGTCGAGGAGTACTTCTCTCCGGCCGATGGAAGCTGCGCCCGGGGCGCCATGGACGATCTCCAGCGCCTGGCCTGGAACCTCGTCCATTGGGTGCGCAAGCGGCTCTACCTGCTGGGTATCGTCGACCTCGGATACGACCAGCGCGGGCATCCGGTGGCCGTGCGCCTGACGCGCTTGGGTGCGCGTCTTCTGGGGGGCGCGCTGCCCGAAGAAGTGGAAACGCCGACCATGGGCAACCTGGTCGTCACGCCCGACTACGAGGTAGTGTTGTTTCCGACCGGTGACGACTCGGAGCTCGTGCACGACCTCGACCGGTTCTGCTCGCGCGAAAAGCGGGGCTACCTGATCCACTTTCGGATCCTGGAAAAGGGCGTCGGACGGGCCCTTGCAGAGGGCATGCCCCTGCGCCGCCTGATCGGGGTCCTGGAGGACCATTCGCGCACTCCCGTGCCTCAGAACATTCTCTATTCGATTCGCGACTGGGCCTGTCGGGCAGGGATCATCGTCCTCGATTCCAAGGGCCGCGTACACTGCGAGAATCCCGAAGTGCTCGAGCGCTTCCGGCGTGATCCGGGGGTCCGCCCCTACATACGGCGCGTCGTGAACGAGAGCACACTGCAGCTCAAGAGCGGGCCCACACCGTGCAGGCAGCGTGCGCTGCTCTGTGACCTCGGCTACATCATCGAGCTGGCGGAGTGAGGTCTCTGCGCTTGCCAGGCCGCCTGCTGGCCCTGACCCCCGGCACCCTGCGGGACGGTGCAGGTGCGGCCGTACTGGAGCGCGCGGTGGGCGCTGCCTTCGAGGCGGGACTGGGGTCAGTCCTGGTACGCGAACCTGGGCTCTCCGACCGGCGTTTGCTGGTCCTCACCAGGCGCCTGCTAGCCATTGCGCCTGCGGGCACGGATGTCTGGGTGGGGGTGCACGATCGCCTGCATGTGGCCCTGGCCGCGGGTGCCCATGGAGTCCATCTGGGGTACCACTCCCTGCGCCCGGCGAGGGCGCGGGTCGTCGCTGACGGCCGCCTGAGCGTGGGCTTCTCGGCCCACGAGGGTGACGAGGCAGAGGCGCGCGTCGGGGCCGACTACCTGTTCTTCGGACCCGTGCACGACACGCCCTCCAAACGTGGCCTGCTGGAGCCAACCGGTCAGGCCGCCCTTGCGAGCTGCGCGAGGGCCTTCGACGGGCCGGTCTGGGGTATCGGCGGCATGCGCCCCGACCGTCTGGGAGCGGTCCTCGAGTCGGGTGCTCGGGGGGTGGCCGTGCTCTCCGACTTGCTCGGGAGCGAACGGCCGGCGGAGCGAACGCGAGCCTGGATGGAGGAGCTCGCCTGTCGTGGCTGACCAGCGCATCCTCCTGGCTTGGGCGCGACGCGTCACCCTCCTGGCGGCCCTGGCCGGCGTGTTTTATGCCGTCTCGCGCTTCGAGATCCTTGAAATGCCGAGCGACCGCTGCTCGCCATTGCTGGCGCTCGCTCCGGGAACGACCCTGGTCGTTGATCTGCGCCCGGGCGCCTGCAAGTCTGGCGACGTCGTCTTCCACGAGGGCGACGCCGGAGAACTCTGGATCGGGCGTATCGACGAGGTGAGGGACGAGGGTTTCTGGATCGTCACCGACGATGACACCTGTCCCGTGCCCGACAGCGAGCTGCTGGGCCCTGTCCGCTCCAAGCGCTTGCGAGGGCGCGTGGTGCTGAGCGCAAGCTGGTAGAGAGGTGCACTGTGTGGGATGAGGACCGACTTCATCGCTGGCTCGCGACTCTGGGAGCCCCGCCTGTTCTGTCGGGCAGTCGTGGGCACGACGCGGCGGTGCTCGTGCCCGAGAACGGGCGGCGGGTGCTTTGTGTGGACGCGACGGTCGAAGGGGTTCACGCGCTGCTCGGGGTGGCGCCATCGCACCTGGGTCGTAAGGCTGCGGCGCGCGCTCTCTCGGACCTGGCGGCGACGGCGGCCGCTCCCTCCGCACTTTTGCTTGCCTTGCGCGCGCCGCGCGAGCGATCTACGAGCTGGATGAGGGCCGCCATCGAAGGCGTGCGGCGCGAGGGAGCGAAGTACGGCGCGCCCCTGGTTGGCGGCGACCTGACCTGCGCGCCGGGCCCCGCGAGCCTGTCGGTGAGCGCCGTCGGTGTGCTCGCAGGCCGGCGCCGTGCGCCGGGACGGGATCGGGCACGGGTGGGTGACGTCGTCCTGCTGAGTGGGCCCGTGGGAGGCAGCGGCCTGGGACGTCACCTCGCACCGCGTCCGCGCCTCAAGATTGGCGCGGCTCTCCACCACGCGGGCGCGCGAGCCATGATTGACGTCAGCGATGGCCTGGCCCTGGACCTTTGGCGCCTCGCCCGTGCCTCGGGGGTGCGTGTGGACCTCGAGCGTCTTCCCCTCCATCCCGACGCCCGTCGGGCCTCGCGCGCCGGAACGCGTTCGGCGCTCTGGCACGGCCTGCACGACGGGGAGGACCACGAACTGCTGGCCACCATGGCCCCCGCTGCCCTGGCCCGCGCGTCCCTGAGAGGGGTGAAGGTGATCGGCGTCGTTCGCCGCGGTACGGGGCTCTTCCTTTCCAGTGGCTTGCTGGGCGAGGATGGGCGCATGTGGAACCCACTCGAAGGGGGGTACCGTCATGGCAAGTGAACCCAGCGTCGTGCGCACCTTCCTCAGTCGCTCGCCCGAGGAGACCGAGGCCCTGGGGTGCAGCCTGGGGGCGGTCCTGGAGGCGGGCATGCTGATCGCCCTGCACGGCGATCTGGGGAGCGGCAAGACCTGCTTCACGCGCGGTGTGGCGCGCGGCCTGGGGGTGGAGGATCCGGTGACCAGCCCGACCTTCGTGCTGCTCGCCAGCTACCAAGGGCGCCTGCCCCTGCAGCACTTCGATGCCTGGATGGAGGGTCGCGAGCGCGCTCTGCTGGCGGACGGTGCGGCGGACTGCTTGCCCGGTGAGGGCGTTGCCGTGGTCGAGTGGGCGGAGCGGGTGGAAGAATGGCTGCCCCAGCCGCGCCTGCGCGTGGACCTGGCTCACCGCGCTGAAGGTGAGCGCTTGCTGATCCTGACCACCGTCCCGGCCCTGTCCGAGGAGGAGCCCTTGGGGGCCCTGCTGGCGGCCCTGACCCATGGCGGGGGTGTTCTGGAAATCCACCCAGGCCGGACGCCGTGAGGAACCCGCAAAAAGCGCCCGCTGAGGGTGAACCGTTTGTCCGCGCACGCGTTCGGGAGCCACGTTGACTGGGTGCTGGGACCAAGAGCGCGACCCTCTGGAGGCCCTGCGCGCCGGTGACCCGGGGCCCTTCGAGGCCTTCGTAGAGACTCACACGATCACCTTCCTGGGCTACTTTCGCCGTCACGGGGCCGGGCCCGGTGAGGCGGAGGACCTGGTCCAGGAGACCTTCCTGAAGCTTTTCCGCAACGTGCACTCCTACCAGCCAACCGACCGCTTCGCTGCCTACGCCTTCCGCGTGGCGCGCAACGCGTGGATCGACCGGCAGCGCCGGCGCGCCACGGCTCCCGGCGGTGCCCGCGAGGGGAGCGGGGGGCCGACGCAAGACTCGGGGGACGAGGGCGGCGGTGTTCCCGAGACGCGTGACCTGACGATCGGGCCTCTCGAGCGAGCGCAACGGCGTGAGGAGGCGGATCGCATCCGTTGGGCGGTGAGGGAGCTCGGCGAGGCCCACCGCAGCGTTTTTGAACTGGCGGTCATCGAGGGCCTTCCCTACTGCGAGATCTCGGCCTTGCTGGAGATCCCCGAGGGGACGGTCAAGTCGCGCATGCACCACGCCCTGCGCAAGCTGCGCGGGATGCTGGAATCGGACTCCTCGGGAGGGCCGGCGTGAGCGGCGAGCGAGAACGGGAACCCGGCGAATGGAGTGAGGAAGCCTTGCTCGACTGGCTGCTCGAAGACGAGGGTCCGCGCGAACCCTCGCGCTCGACGCTCGTTGCGGATTCCGAGGTGGGTGCGCAGCTGATCGCCCTGGAGGACTGGTTGGGGCGTTGCCGCGGGGCCCTGGCGCCCGCGGTCGACGCGGGGCAGATGGGCCGCACGCGACAACTCGTACGCCGCATTCTGTCGGACACCACGCGCGAGGACCTCAGCTGGCGTGGCGACCTGCGCCTGGTGGCCGGTTATGTGGGAGCGCGCCTGCGCGCGTCGGCGGCCCTGCGCGTGATCGCGGCCAGCCTGTTGCTGCACATGCTCGGCTTGCCGCTCCTGGCCTGGGTCGGCTGGCTGCGCCCCGAGCCGAGCGGCTCCCGGATCCTGGTCGAGGCGCCGCGGAGCGACCCGTTCTCCACCTACGACGAACCGCTGCGTGTGGTCACCGGTCCCGAAGAGGAGCGCCTCGACGACTTCGATCGGGACGCCCTGCGCGCACGCCGCTACGTGCAGAACACCCTGCGCTGGAATCGCTGGGCCCTGGCGCAGGGCCTGCCTCCGGTTCCCGCACAGGCCCCCGACGAGGCGCGCGCGGACGCCATTCTGCGCGCGCGTCTGCTGGTCCTGGCGGGGGCCCCGCCGACCGCCCCTCTGGCCTCCCTGCAACCTGCCCCAGATGCCGGCTCGTTGCAGAAGAGCCTCTGGTGCGAGTTGTTGCTCGACCGATTCCTGGTGAGCGGGAGTGGGAGTGGCCTGCTCGACATCGCCCTCACGAGCCTGTGCGCCGATGAGAGCGTGGCCGAGCGCCTGCGAGTGAGCACCCTGTCCCGGGCCGACGCCTACGGACAGCTGACAGCGACTCAGGCAGAGGCCCTCGAACGAGCCAGGGCGGGTATCGCCAGCGACGATCCCGTGACGCCGCTCCTGCGGCGCGAGGGGGAAGCGCGGCGCGTGGCTCCCCTGGATCCTGCCTGGCTAGCGCTGCTCGGTGACGAGGGGGCCGGGGATGTCTCGCCGAGCCTGCTGCGCGCACTGCAGGGGCGCTAGCCCATCCTCGGCAGCCTGTTTCGAATCGGAACGATTGTCTCCAGAGATTGGTCTGGCGCTGCCGGCGCACCCAACCCGTCGGCGTCCTCGACGGTCTCCCAGGACCGATGACTTTGCGGTCCGACCAGCGGCCGAAAGCGCACATCGAACCCGGGCCGGGGACGGTCCCGTATCGAGTGGTGGTGGAGCCGGCTCTTACCATCGCCTATCCTGTCCCACGATGATATGTACGCCCTCCTTCGCTCGGCGCGCAGCGACCTTCGGGGTTGCTCTGCTGCAACTCCTTCCCTGTGCGGCCCAGGACGGAAGCCCCCCCAGGGAACCTGCCGGGCAGGCCTCGGCGGAGCCTTCCGAAGGGACAGCGGAGAGTGAGTCCACTCAACAGCGCCTCTCCCTAACCATCGATCAGGCCCTGGCCCTCGCCCTGCAGAATGACATCGGCCTCTCTATCGAGGAGTTGGCCAGCGATGTCGCACACCTCACCGCGCGCGGCAGCTGGGGCGCCTTCGACTGGCTCTTCGCCACCAGTGCCACGATCACCGATGCTGAGCAGGAGGCGAACTCCCAGCTCTCGGGCGCGGATGTCCTGACTTTCAATACCCAGTTCGTCAGCATCGATCTGACGCGTCCTTTGCACAGCGGCGGGACCTTCGCCGTGCACTTCGATCGCACGAACACGGAGACCAACAACACCTTCATACTCGAGAATCCCTCCACCGCGGACGGCGTGCGGGCGAGCTTCACCCAGCCCCTGATGCGGGGCTTCGGCTCGGAGTTTGCCACCGCCAACCAACGCCAGGCGGACCTGACCTACCTTCAGTCCCTCGAGCGACGGCGTCAAGTCGCCCACGATCTGCTGCTGGGGGTGAGCGATGCCTACTGGGACCTGGTCCTCGCCGGCCAGCAGCTCTCGGTGGCCGAATCAAGTCGAGAGCTCGCGGCGGAACAACTGGAGCGCGACAGGCGCGTGAACGACGCCGGGCTCAACACGCATGTGGAGGTGCTGCAGGCCGAGGCTCAGCTGGCGCTGCAGACCGAGGTCCGCCTGCAGGCCCTGGTAAATGTGCGCACGGCGGACGATTTGCTCAAGCTGCTGCTCTTCCCCGGTACGGACCCGGACAGCTGGAACACCGAGCTGGAACCTGTGACGCCCCTGCCTCCCCCGTCGAGCATCGAGACACCATCGGACACCGCCTGGCCTCACATGCTTGCGGTGGCCCTGGATAATCGGGCAGACCTGCGCCAGGCCCGCCTGGGGATCGAGATTGCCGAGGTGCAACATCGTCAGGCCGTCTCCCAGCGACGCGCCCAGCTCGATCTGCAGATGACCGCCAGCAGCGGAGGCTTCTCTGGGCAGGCCTCGGAGGCCTTCGAGGAGGCCTTCTCCTACGAATTCCCGACCTACTCCCTCGGGCTCGTTTTCAGCGTGCCCCTGGGGAACCGGACCGCGCGCTTTGCCGAACGTGCAGCGCGTGCGCAGGTGCGGTCGGCCACTCTGCTCTTCGAACAGGCCGAGTCCCTGGCGGTCAGCCAAGTGCGCGACGCTCGCCGGCAGCTGGCGCACCAGGCGCAGGCTGTCGGGGCGGCATCCACCAGCCTCGCGGCCAGTCGCCGCCAGCTGGAGGCGGAGCAGGCTCGCAATCGCGAGGGGATCTCGACCAATTTCCAGGTTCTCCAGTTTCAGGACCAGTTCGTGCAAGCTGCCCAGCGCGAGAACTCCGCGCGCGCCTCCTTCATGAAGGCGAAAGCTCGATGGCTGGCCGTACAGGGAATCCTGGGAGACTGAAGCGAGCGCTCCGCAACGCCGTTGCGTGCGCTCGCGCACTGACCTTGGGCGCGCTTTGCCTGTGGGGATGTGCTGACCGGCCGCCCGTGGAGGATCAGGCCGTCCCCTGGCGTGCGGATCCGCGCCTGCGGGCCCTGTTCGATCCCTGCCCTCCGCGGGGGCACTTCGACGCCGACACAAGCCACCTGGTCCCAAGCCTTGTGGCCAAGCTCAGCTCCGGACGCCTGGAGGTGATCAGGCACTTGAGGGAAGAGCTGGCGCAGGCCGGGGATGAGGCGGTCCTGGAGCTCGAACGGGAGATCCGGCGGCACTACACGAGCCGTCTCGGTATCCCGATCCTGCGCAACGCCCTGGGGGTGCTGCGACTCTCCGAATCACCCCTGGGTCGCGAGATCCTCGCTCGCTGTCTCGAACATCCCCACGAGGATGTGCGGGCGTCGGCGGTGCGCGGCCTCGTGCGCCACGCCTCGGCGGCCGAGTACGACGCCCTCCTGACGCTGCTGCCTATCAGCTCGCCCGAGCTGCGCGTCAGCCTCGTGCAGGCCCTATGGACCTCGGACCCCGCGCGCCTCTCCCAGGCTTTTCTGGTCTGGGTCGGGGCGGCGGAAAACGGCGACCTGTGGACAACCGTGGCTCGCGGGATGGCCGCCGACGGGGTCGCAGACGGGGCCCTCATCGCGGCACTGCTTGAGGAGGTGCTTCCTTCGGATGTCCGCCCATTCCTGCTGGCTGCCGCGGCGCGCGACGGATCCGAGGATGCGCTCGGAGAGCTGAGCGAGCTCCGGGCGGACCCCGATCCCCAGCGCCGCACCTGGAGCATGGAAGCCATCGAACTCGCCGGGCGACCCGCTCTGGCCTTGCCGCTGCTGGAAGACCCCCTCGAGACCCTGCGCGCCATGGCCGCCAGCCTGCTGGCGGGGTCGGCCGCTAGCGAGGACGTTCGCGCCGCTCTGACGGAGGGGCTCAAGGATCGTTCGCGTGCCGTTCGTCAGGCTTGCCTGACTTCCCTGCTGCAGATGGGGGACGAGGGCGCGGGGGACCTGGCGCTGACCATGCTCGACGGGGGGCAGCGGGATATGGAGATCGCCTTGTTGTCGCTGCGCGACCATTGGGACGCCACTCCCGGCCTGGCCCGCTCTGCCATGGCGGGCCTGGAGCGACGTCTGGCGGAGACAGATGATGAGACACTGCGCCAGCGCCAAGCGCTCTTCCAGGCCCTGGGGCAGATCCCCCTGGAAGCGGCGGGGCGCCTCCTTCTCCAGCAGGCTCGCGCGCAGCGGGGCGAGTTACACCGCATGAGCGCTCACCGCTGGCTGGTGCGTCAGGCCGGAAACACGCCGCAAGGGCGCGAGGTGCTGGTGGAGGCCTGGGAAGAGGAACCAGATGCCCGCCGACGTCTCGACCTGATCGAGGCCGCCGCCTTCGGCTCCGACGACTCCACGCGCGCCTTCTTGGAGGTGGTCCTGCGCTCCGAGCGTACGGAACCGCACGAGTTCCTCTATGCCGCTGATCGTGCCGTGCGCCTGGGACCGGCCCATGTGGTGGCTCCGTTGCTCAAGAGGCGTGCCCTGGCGATGAGCGACCGCGAGGTGCGTCCGGCGCTCCAGTGTCTGCTATGGCGCTGGTACGGCCCGCCGGATCAATAGCGCGTGCCCTCGCCCCCCGGGGCGTCGACTGGACGCCAGCCTTCGTCCGAGAGGGGGCCGGGAATCGGAGGGGCTGCGGGGCCGCTCCAGCGCCCAGCGCGGTTGGGGTGGCCCAGGATGGCAGTCGGTGTGACCAGGAACGCGTCGTGGCCCGTGGAGCCGTGCCGGCGCGGCCAGGCCCTCAGCAACGCTCCCTCGGAGGTCTGGAGCAGATCGAACAGGTATCCGTGGTAGAGCAGGGTCGTCCCGTCGTCCAGGACGCTGGCGTCCCCCAGGCGCCGCAGCAACTCGGGGTGCGCGGGCAGGATCGCTCCCAGATGTCGAGCGCGACCGGCCTCCTGGGCCTGATCCTGGGCCATGACGACCCGCTCGAGGAGCACCGCCGCCCTCAGGGCGTCCAGCTGGTTCTCCCGGCGGGCAAAGGTCTGTAGACAGGAGAGGGTTACCAGGACCAGCAGGGCCCCGACCGCCCCCAAAGCCAGGTGGCTCATGAGGCGCCGTCGGTCGCTGGGAGTGCGGCTGATCTCCTCGCTCATGAAGGCCACCGCCGCGCGCGGTGGACTCCGGCGGTGAGCGGGCTAGGCTGCGGGTCGGCCCTGCGGTCGGTCTCCATGGAAGTACGATCCCAACGCCGCCCCTCCGTCGAGGGACTGCCCGCCGAGCTGCGCTCTGTGGCCACGTTCGTGGCCCAGCGGCTGGTCGATGCCGGGTTCCAGGCCTGGATCGTGGGCGGCGCGGTACGCGACCTGGCACTGGGGCGCGAGCCGCAGGACATCGACATGGCGAGCGATGCCCTGCCCGACCAGGTGCAGGTCCTCTTCAAGCGCAGCCTGGCGCTGGGCAAGGCCTTCGGAACCATGGTCGTCATCGTCGATGGAGTACAGGTGCAGGTGACCACCTTCCGCGCCGAGGAGGGCTACAGCGACGCGCGGCGACCGGACACCGTCACTTATGGAAGTTCGGTCGAAGTGGACGCCCGCCGCCGAGATTTCACCTGCAATGCGATGTACCTCGATCCCCTGGACGACCGCTTCCGAGATCCGGAACAGGGACTGTCCGACCTCGAGCAGAATGTCCTGCGCTGTGTCGGGGATGCGCGGCGCCGGTTCTCCGAGGACGGCCTGCGGATGGTGCGCCTGGGTCGCTTCTGCGCCCGCCTGGGGCTCGACCCGGATCCCGCGGCGGTCGAGGCCGCTGCAGGGTGCCTCGATGTCCTTCGTGGAGTCAGCGGCGAGCGTCTACGAGCCGAACTGGAGGGTCTGCTGACTGCCGAGCAACCCGCTCGAGGTCTGCAGGTCCTGGAAGCCGCCGGGGTTCTCCAGTGCCTTCTGCAGGGGTTGGTGGGTCTGGACGAGCGGGCCGCAGCCGTGGATCGCCTCGAACCGCCGCGGACCTTCGCCACAGGCCTGGCGGTATTGCTCTTCGCCGATGCCCGGTTACTGGAAGACCTGCGCCCCTCGCGCGGCCTGCGCCGGGAGGTCGAGGGCATCTGGCGTCTGGGCGCTCGTCTGGAAGGGCTGCTGGCGGATACGGACCAGGGACGCGGTGCGCGCCTCGAGGCCATGGGGGACGAGGCCTGGGAAGGCGCACGGGTGACCCTGGCCGCCCGTCGCCCGGAGCTAGCGACCGGCCTGGCGGAGCTGGAAGCCGAGCGCTGCGCCCTCTCCCCCGAGGAACTGCGTCCCGAGCCGTGGATCGAATCGGCGGACCTGACCGCACTCGGCCTGGCGCCCGGGCCGCGCTGGGGAGAACTCCTGGAGGAGGCCTTGCGGCGTCAACTGGACGGCCAGTGGGACGACCGGGCTGAGGCTCTGGAGTGGCTGCGGAATGTGGCGGGAGGGGAGGCTCAGGACGGAGGAAAGGCGCCTCGCAATCCCCACGAGAGCGGGTAACCCAGGAGGATGCCGAGCGCCACGAGCTGTCCTTCGGGCGGTCCGCTGGCGAGAGCGAAGGCAGCGCTCATGACCAGCAGGCGCCGCAAGGCCAGGCCCATGGCACCCTGAACCTCAGCGGGGCTCCATTCCTTCACGATCCGCGCGCGGTGCACCAGCCCGGCAGCCGCGGCCCCCGTCAAGCAGACGGCTGTGAGGCCGGCGAGGGGGTGGGAAGCGGAGGATACCGAGAGTCCGCCCAGCACGAGCAGGGCGGCGGCGGTCCATAGCAGGCGCCGGGGGCGGCCGGTCTGCAGGCCCTCGTCGGCGCCGTCCTCCAGGCGACCGAGGCGCGCCACGCAGCACACGTAGGCACCGTAGACCGCCGGGGCCAGCCAGGGACGCCAGGCCGTCGCGTCAAGGACGAACAAGCCCAGGCCCAGGTTGCCCGCCCGACAGGCGGCGATCAGCAGCGGGCCGGACCATGGTCCACGTCCGACGAGGTTGTAGAGGACGGCCAGCAGCCCCACAGCTCCCAGCCAGGCGGCGGCCCGGGGTGCGATCAGGGCGGCCAGGCCCACACCCGCGACGCAGAGGAAGAGCGAAGCGGTGAGGGCGGCAGCGGGGGACACCGCACCCGATGGCAAAGGTCGCTCTGGGCGTGTGCGGGCGTCGGCCGCACGGTCACGCCAATCATTGAGGATCAGGTTGGCGTGATAGATGCAGAGCGAAGCCCCGACGAGCAGCACGCACACCCGCAGAGCGGGCAGGTGCCCGGCGCCGCCCAGGACCAGGCCCGCCAGTACGTCCGCCGCGGCCGTGGGTGCCAGGGACAAACGAAGCAGGCGACCCCAGGCGAGCAGCGCTACCGGCAGCGCACGGGAGGGAGGAGAGGCCGGGCCGCCCATTCCTCAGCTGATAACGCGCTGCAGGTCGTTGTAGATCACGTAGATGAACAGGGTGACGATGAAGACCAGACCCACGAGATGGCTGTAGCTCATGGTGCGCTCGGACACCGGCGACCCCTTGAGTTTCTCGATCAGCAAGAACAACAGGTGTCCGCCATCCAGCAAGGGCACGGGCAGCACGTTCAGGAAGGCCAGGTTCATGCTGAGGATGCAGAGGAAGAAGAAGAGCTTGACGACGCCGGCCATGGCGAAGTCATGGGCCGCGACGCCGATGGTGATGATCCCGCCGACTGTCTTTCCGCTCACGTCGCGCCTGGCGATGCCCTTCAGCATCAGGACCGCCTGTTCGACGAACTTCCAGCAGGCGCCCACCCCCAGGCGCGCGGCTTCGAGGGGATTCTTGGCCTGCAGAACATAGGTCGGAGGCTGGAGTGCGAGGCCGTAGGTCGCCGACAGGGCCGGGATGGGCCGCACCTCGAAGAGCGGAAAGCTGGGCTCGGCGCCCGCGCTCCCCGGGCGTTCGACCGAGACCAGCATCGAGCGCTGCTCGTCGACTGCCGCTCCCACCATCTGCCGGATGTCCTCGAAATCCTCGACCTCGGCGCCGTCGATGCTGAGGACTCGATCGCCATCGAGCAGGCCGGCCTGGTCGCCGGCGCCACCGAGGGAGACCGTCAGGCGCGTCGTCTCGAAATCATTGCGCAGGGCCAAGTCTCCCCGCAGGGCCAGGGCCTCCCCCTCGGTCATGGCGGGCAAGAGCAGCTCGCGCTGGGTGCCCTCACGCTCGATCAGCAGGCGTGCGCCCGCCGTGCTTGCCAGGAGGCCATGCAGCAGGTCGCCGTGACGGAAGATCGGCCGTCCGTCGATGCTCAGCAAACGGTCTCCGGCTACCAGGTCGAGGGAGGCCACCAGAGGCGTGGCTCGTAGGTCCAGGAGATGGTTGAAGGGAGTGCTGACGCCGAAGAGGGGGTCTCCCAGTCGCTCCAGGAGCGGCTCGATGGTGGCCTTGAAGGTGGAGGCCTCGCGCTCGAAGAGTCCGTTCACGGGTTCCCGCCGGCGCAGGATCTCGTTCAGCTGTGCACGCAGGGAGCGGCCAGGAATGGCCCCCTCCACCGACAGCAGGCGGTCACCGGAACGCAGGCCGGCCGCGGCCGCGGGACTCTCGAGGGTGATCTCGAGGTGGTGCTGCTGGTCCGACGGCCGGCTGACCCCGATGGTGGAGAACCCCAGGCGCTCGTCGTACTCCGGGGTCAGGCGCACGATCCGACTCTCCGTCGCGCCGGGCTCGCGAACTTCCATCTCGCACTGATCGGTGGAGGCGAGCGCGACCTCGAGGTGGATGTCGGAGAAGTCGTGGACCGCGCTTCCGTTGACCGTCAGGACGTGCGTGCCCTCCTGGAGGCCGGCGTGCCAGGAGGGGCTGCCCGGCGGCGGGATACCGAGCATGGGCGAGTGGAAGGGCACACCCACGGCGAACAGGATCGGGAAGACCACCAGCCCGAAGATCACATTGGCGATCACTCCGCCCGAGAAGATCAGAAAGCGCGCGCCGACCGACTGGGCCTGCAACTCGTCGGGTTGGGGCTCGCGGCCCTCGCCATCGGACCCATCTCCGGCCATGCGTACGTACCCCCCCAGAGGCACAGCGGCGATCTGGTAGCGGGTTGAGCCCCGCTGCCACGCGAGCAGCGTCGGGCCGAAGCCCAAACTGAAGACCTCCACGCGCACGCCGCACCAGCGAGCCGCGAGGAAATGCCCCAGTTCGTGGACAAAGATCACCAGGCCGACGCCAAGGACGACCTCCATCATGACCCAGAGGGACTGGAGTTGGTGCAGCATCGGATCTCGGTTAGGCGGAGAGGACTTCGATTTCCCGGCGGGCCAGGGCGCGCGCCTGCGCGTCGGACTCGAGCAGGTCTTCGAGGGATCCATCCAGACCCGGGCGCTGGTCGAGGACGCGCGCATTGATGCGCGGTATGGCCTGGAAGGGGATGGCGTCTTGCAGGAAAGCAGCGACGGTCACCTCATCCGCGGCGTTCAGTACGCTGCCCGCGTCGGACCCCTCCTGGATGCACCGGAATCCGAGTTCGAGAGCGGGGAAGCGCTGCGGGTCGGGCGCGCTGAAGTCCAGGTGTCGGAAGAGTTCGAGATCGAAACCGCGCAGGTCCGCGGGACGCCGATCAGGATGGTGCAGGGCGTAGTGGATCGGACCGCGCATGTCCGGTGGGCTCATCTGGGCCATGACCGAACCGTCGACAAACTCGACCATCGAGTGCACGAGGGACTGGGGGTGGATGACGACCTCGATGCGATCCCGTTCGAGGCCGAAGAGGTGATGAACCTCGATCACCTCGAGGGCCTTGTTCATGAGCGTCGCCGAACCGATCGTGATGCGCGGGCCCATGTCCCAGTTCGGATGTTGAAGGGCCATCTCGGGCGTGACGCGGGCCATGTCCTCTACTGGGATTTGCCGGAAGGGACCGCCGCTCGCCGTCAGCAGGATGCGGCGGACGCGACCCAGGGACTCACCCCGCAGGCACTGGAAGATCGCACTATGCTCGCTGTCAACGGGGATGATGGAGGCCCCACGTTCGCGGGCAAGTTCCATCAGGTAGTGCCCGGCGACCACCAGGGATTCCTTGTTGGCCAGGGCCAGGGTTCGACCGGCTTCCAGGACGGCTACCGACGGGCTCAGCCCAGCCGCACCCACCACGCCGTGGACGCAGGTTTCGAAGCGGCTCTCGCGTGCGATGCGCTCGAGGGCGTCGGGACCGGAGAACAGCTCCACGCCATCCGGCAACTCGGGCCGCAAGGCCGCGGCAGCGTCGCTGTCGGTCAAGGCCACTTTTTGCGGTCGGAACTCGCGCGTCTGCTCCAGCAATGTCTGCCAGGAACTGCGGGCAGCGAGCCCCACGACCTCGAATGCACTGCGCTGGGTCCGCACGAGGTCAAGGGTCTGGACGCCGATTGATCCGGTGCTGCCTAGGATGAGGATGGGCTTCATGCAGGTTCAGGGCCGGGGCGTTTGCTCCGGCCCCGGTCCAGAGCCTAAGTTTAGGCTGCCTTGAAGTGCAGCTTGCCAGTGGTGACGTGGAAAATCCTCGACCCGAGGAGAGCCTAGAGTGAGGTCGCGTCGGGCACGCTTTTGCCCTCTGTGCGCGGCACCTCTGGCGCTACGGGAAGTCGGGGGGCGCCAGCGACCGCGCTGCCCCGAGTGTCGCTTCGTTCTCTACGAGAACCCGGCCAGCGCCGCCGCCGGTCTGGTCCTCGACCCGCGAGGCGCCGTGCTCCTCGTCCGGCGGGCGATAGAGCCCTTCAAGGGGCAGTGGGCGATCCCTGCCGGCTACCAGGAAGCGGACGAGGACCCTACTGGAGCCGTGGTGCGCGAAGTGCTCGAGGAGACGGGCATCGAGGTTCAGGTGGAGCGGCTGGTGGACCTGATCCATGTGCCTGACGACGCCCGCAAGCCGGCCAACGTGGCGGTGTTCCTATGCCGCTCCCTGGGCGGGGCGCCGACACCGGGACACGATGCGGCCGAAGCCGCCTGGTTTGACCTCGATGACCTGCCGCTGGAGTTGGGGTTCGACAACGAGTCGCGTATCTTGAGGCGACTGATGGCGGGCGGGGACCTGCACGACGAGTTGCCACCCCGAGCCTGAGCCTCCAACCTGCTCCACTTCCAGAACCAGGGCATACCCGTGACCGAGAAAACCTCCCTCAGCTACCGTGATGCGGGCGTCGACATCGCCGCCCAGGACGAGGCGCTGGCGCGCGCACGCGCCGCCATTCGCGCCAGCTTCACTCCGGGCGTCGTGGGCGACGTGGGCTCCTTCGGAGGCCTCTTCGATCTCGCGCGCGTGGGTGCCGACGGACAGGTGCTGGTGGCCAGCGCTGATGGAGTCGGCACCAAGCTTGAAGTGGCCAAGCGCTGCGGGGTCTACGACACCGTCGGCCGCGATCTGGTGCAGCACTGCATCAATGACATCCTCGTGCAAGGAGCGCGCCCCCTCTTCTTCATGGACTACGTGGGGACCGGCAAGCTGTCGCCCGCTGTCGTTTCGGAGTTGATCGGCGGGTGCGCGGCGGCCTGCTCGGACAACGGCCTGGCCCTTCTGGGAGGGGAGACGGCGGAGATGCCCGGTCTCTACGCCGAGGGCGACTTCGACCTGGTGGGCTTCATCGTCGGCTCTGTCGCGCGCGAACGCATCCTCGACGGGAGCCTCGTGCGACCCGGAGACGTGCTGCTCGGTCTGGGGAGCGACGGGCTGCACACAAACGGATACTCCCTGGCGCGCAAGATCCTCTTCGAACGTGAGGGACTGAACGTGGATGACCGCCCTGCGGAGCTCGCGGGACGGAGCGTGGGCGAGGCCCTGCTCGCGCCCCACCGGTCGTACCTCGAGCCTCTCTGGCCTGCTCTGGAGGCGGGGCGGATTCATGCCTTGGCCCACATCACGGGAGGCGGATTACGGGACAACCTTCCGCGTGTGCTCGGAGACCAGCACGCTCGGATCGAGCGCGGATCGTGGGAGGTGGGAGCCCTCTTCAATTTCCTCTGCGAGAGGGGCGGGATCGATCTCGACGAAGCCCACCAGGTCTTCAACATGGGCGTCGGGATGGTGGCGATCGTCGCAGCCGACGACGCCGGAGCCCTGGCTGAGGAGTGGACGGCCCGTGGCGAGCGCACGGCGCTGATCGGTACGGTTGGGGCAGGGGCCGGCCCGGTCGTCTGGTCCTGAACGTGATAGGCGCCCTGCTCTGCTGCGTGTTCTGCTGCGGGGCTTTGGACGAGGACTGGAGCGCGGTCTGGGAGGGCCTGGCCGAGCTGGAAGCCCTGCCGGTAGCCAGCGGGCCTGAGCGTGCGGCGGCGACCCTGCGCCTCGAGGATCTGGCGGCAGCTCACAAGGATCCGCGGCGTGTTGCCGTGCTGCGGTTCCACCTCGATCGCCTGGCTGGCGGGTCGCCCGTGGCGGTCCCGCCCCCCGATCGGCTCGACTTGCGGCCCGGGGAAGCCTGGCCGTTCGCGCGTGCCCTCGACTCGAGTGACCTGGCCGACGAAGCCCTGGTCGCCGCCGTCGGCGAGGTCCCCGAGGGACCTGCCCTGGCGCGTTGCCTGGTCCTGGCCTACGAGCACTTTCAGGTCCTGTCGGACGCCTTTCAGCCCCTGCGCGCCCTGCGCCTCGCCGAGGCGCTCCAGCGCCGTGCTCGGGCCCCCTGGAGTGCCGGGAACCTGGGGCGGGTGCTCGGGCGCCTGGGCCGTGGGGGAGAGGGCAGGGCCATCCTGGAGGAGCAGCTGGCCCTTGAGAGCGACCCTGCTGTACGCCTCGCCCTGCGCGACGACCGAGGCTTGCTGGCCCTGGGTGCCGGCGATTGGGAGGCCGCCCGCCGGGACCTGGGCCACGCTCTGGCGAACGGCTCTTCCAGCGCCGCGGACGTGCTCGGCCAGCGAGCCCTAGCGCAGGGCCGTCTGGACCGGGCCCGTGCACTCTTTCGGGGCGGCGCGGGAAGGGACTCGGCCCGCCCCTGGGCCCTGCGAGGCTGGGGGATTAGCATGTTGGCGGGCGCGGATAGAGAGCCCAACGCCGGTCCGACCCTTTCTGTCACCAACCCCTCCAGCTCAGATAGATGAGAGGCATGCCGAAGACTCTTTCGATCCTTTGTGTCGTGTTGCTGAGTGGGCTGCCCCTGGCCACCGCCATGCGTACGGACCCGGTCGAGGAGCTCCTGAGCTCAAGCGAGCACGGAAAGGTGGGTTCCAAGATCGCAGACTGCGTTGCCGCGAAGCAGGCCCGTAAGGGCCAGACCGAGGCCGAGGAGGATCTGCGCAAGGCTCTTGAGAAATGGGGCAAGAAGCGCGTGGCGGGGGGGCTCGATCCCCTGGGCCTGAACCTGACCGAGGACCTGGGGCGGGCACTCTGGCAGTCCTACGGTTACTCGAAGATGCGCGGCATCCGCAAGGGCAAGGTGACCTCCATCGAGACCGATCCGATCCCTTTCTACGGTCCCGACTTCACAGTTGAGTACGCGCTTCACGCGCCGTCCAAGTACAACGCGCGCGAGGCTTACCCTCTGATCCTCTGCATCCCCGATGAAGATGAGCGTCCGACAGACCACCTGATCGAACGCTGGCTGGTCGACCCGGCGATCAAGGCTGGTGCCATCCTTGTCGGTTTGCCGATGCCGGAGGACGTCGCGGTCTGGACGGGCATCGGTTCCGAAGGCAACCCGGGAGGGGTAGGGATCCTCCTGAGCGTCTTCAAGTCCATCAGACAGACCTACGCCATTGACTATGACAGGGTCTTCATCGCCGGACGAGGGGTGGGGGTAGGGGCCGGGATGACGATCGCGTCCATGTTCCCCGATCGCTTTGCCGGCGTGATCGGGCGGACTGGAGATGCGGCGGACATCGCTGTCGAAAACTTCTGCAACCTGCCCACCTTCTTCGCGGGCAGCGGGAAACGCGCTTCGGCCTTTGCGGAGCAGCTGGTCGCGGCCGGAATTGAGAACTGCACCGTCCAACCGGATGGAACCACGGCCCACATCTGGGCCTGGCTTCAGGGGACCGTTCGGGCCTCCAACCCGACCGAGGTGCAGTTGAGACCCGGCGTCCCCTTTCCCAACAAGGCCTACTGGGTCGAAATTCCGCCCCACGACGGCTCGACCGAGGCGCGCCTTGTGGCCCGCATCGACCGGGAGTCGAACACGGTCGTCATCGAGGCCTCGGGGATCGCCTCCGTCACCCTGTCCTTCAACGACCTCCTGGTGGACCTCAGTCGACCGGTGAAGGTGATCTGCAACGGCGCCGAGAGCGAGGACCTGTTGCCTCGCAACTTCACCACGACCTTGCAGCTCATCTACAGCACGCGAAACGATCCGGGGAAGCTCTACACGGCGGCCAAGGTGTACGACATTCCCAGCGCCGGAGAGTAAGGATGGCCTGCTACGGGCGGGCGAGGGAGCGCGGGCGTCCTGGCCACGAGTGGGGGCCAAGGGCGTGAACGGACGCGGAGCATCGGGCAAGACTGTCTTGCGCGGGCTGGGTCCCTTGAGCGTGGCCTTCTGGGCCGGATCATTGACCATGGTGGTCGAGTTGAGCGCGGTGCGCTTGCTGGCCCCCTGGTTCGGGACGAGTCAGGGTGTCTGGACCAATGTGATCGGTGTCGTCCTGCTGGCCCTCGCCCTGGGCTACGGCATCGGCGCCCGGCTGGCAGCCCGTGCACGCCCCATGCGCTCCCTGGCCCTGGTACTGCTATCCGGTGCTGTGTTCACGGCCTGGCTGCCCCTCGCGGCACCCGTGATCGCGGAATCCTTCGTACCCGTTGGCATGACCCTCGACCGCGCCGCTGATCTGGTCCTGTGGGGGAGCCTGGCCGCATCACTGCTGCTCTTCCTGCCGCCCGCAGCCATCCTGGGCTGCGTGAGTCCCCTGGTCGTGGAACTGGTCGGTGTGCGGGGTTCTCTTCACGCGGGGACCGCCGGCGGGCGCGTGCTGTGCGTCGGGACCCTGGGAAGCCTGCTGGGGACCTTCGGGACCACCCACGTGCTGCTCCCCCGATTCGGCTTGCGAGCTTCTTTCCTCGGGGTGGCCGTGCTGCTCGCCTTGATGGGCCTGGCGTGCCTTTGCTCAGATCGTCGTCCTCGGGGAGCGGGGGTGGGTGGCCTGAGCCTGGTGCTTGGCCTGCTCCTTGGCGCGGCTTCTTTCCCGCCCAGGGCGCCGGCCTCGGCCGAGGGCCTGCGCCTCCTGGAAGAGGTCCAGTCGCCCTACCAGATCGTGCGAGTGGTGGAGACCGTGGGAGGTAGTCCCCCGCGCCGGGTGCTGCAGGTCAACGAGGGACGCGACTCTTTTCAGTCCGTGTGGCAAGCGGACCCCGGTCTGATGGGGGGCGGCCACTATTATGATTTCTTCGCAGCCCCCGCCTGGTGGTCGGGAGCGCGGGGAACCTGGCGCGTCCTGGTGCTGGGGCTGGGGGCCGGATCCACCTGGCGCGTTCTCGAGGGCTGCCTGCCCCCGGATGCTCGGCTCGAGAGCGTCGGAGTCGAGATCGACCCGCAGGTCGTGGCCCTCGGCCGACGGCACATGGAACTGGCACCAGAGGGGCCCGACCGCCGGACCCTCGTCGGCTGGGATGCGCGAACCGCATCGCGCGCGCTGGCCCCCGCCGTCTTCGACCAGATAGTTCTCGATACCTACGCCAACCAGACCGAGATCCCTTCCCACCTGTGCACGGTTGAGTTCTTTCGCGAGCTGCGCGAGCGCCTGGTTCAAGGCGGCTGGGTCACGGTCAACGTCGGAGGCTTCGGCCTCCAGGATCCGGTGGTGCGCGCCCTGGCTGCCAGCCTGGCGGAGGGCTTCGGTTCCCCAGTCCTCGCTCTCCGTGTGCCCTTCTCGCGCAACCAGGTGCTCTATGCCAGGCGCGACCAGCTTCTGCCGAACCCCGATGCTTCCACCTGGACGGTCTCGCACCCTGAACTGCAAGCGCTGCTGGCTCGGACAAGTCTACCGGGGGTCTGGGCTTTGCTAGGCAGGTCCGATGGGCCACTGTTGTTTGATGACGGCAACAGCATCGAGACCCTGCAGCGCCAGTCTTTGCGACGTGCCGCCTTCAGCCAGGGCGGGGGAGAAGGCTGATGTTGATGGGAGCCTGGATCCTCGCCCTCGCGGGCAGCGGGCTGGGCACGCTCAACGATCAGCAGGGTGATGATCCGGTGCGCCTCGTCGTCGAGGGCCGCTTCGTTCAGGCACTTGACGCGGCCCGGGCCGAGGGCGATTCGTTGCGACGCTGGCAGAACGAGTTCCACGTCCTGCACACTGGAGGCGCGCTCGATGCGGCCCTGCTCGCGGGGAGTGAAGGAGCGCGGCGCTTTCCAGAGGATCCGTGGCTGTGGGAACGGGTGGTGTACGTCGCCCTCACCTTGCGCCAGCCGGGCGCCGCGCGCGAACACCTGAATGGGCTCGAGCAGGCGCTGGCCGGCCTGACACCTTCCCTCCGCGAACCATGGCTTTCGACTCTCGGAAACCTGGCGTCACACGTGGCGGATCTGGAGGCCGCTCGGAGTGCGCGCGCACGAGGCCTGGCCCGCGCCCAGCTCACCGTGGCGATCGTGCTGGCGCTGCTGGCCGTGGGCTCGTCGCTCGGATTGGCACGCGAGTTCCGGAATAAGAGCCGCCCGGCCGCGTGAGTCGCGACCGAGCGGTGTGTCCAGGGCCGCATTGGCCCCAGGCGCTTCCCGCAATCGAGAAGTTTGGCGGTTGCAAAAGGATACGCGGCCCGAGCAATTATTGCTTCAGGCCTCATGAGAACGGCCCTTCAGGGCGCTCACCGGCGGCCTGCGGCCTGAAACAAAGGTCCGCCCCAGCCAGCGGCGGCCGGGGCGGGCTTCCCACATCTCTCGGGAGGGGTGGGGACTAGAGGATGTCCAGCACGCCGGTTCCGTCGGAGGCGCTGGTCAGGGTCGTCGTGTTGGCTCGGTAGTTGATGTCGACGGAGATCTTGGAGTTCCAGGGCAGGGTCTCCTTGTCCGCCACGATCCCCAGGGCCACACCAGCGAAGGCGCGCGCCTTGGCCGTCACATCAGTGCTCTGGAGCATCTCGACCAGGGGGTCGATGGAGCGCGAGTCACCGATGAACCCCAGGGCCGACGCGATCGCTGCCTGGGTAGAGAGGGTCTTGGCCTCGTTGCGTAGCATGCTCGTCAGCTCCGGCACGGCATTCTTGTCTCCCAGGAGGCCCAGAGAGATGGCCGCGCTCTTGAGCAGGGCCGAGCGGTACTTGGAGGCCTGAACGATCTTCTGGATCGGCTCGATCGCCTCTGCGGCATTCATCAGACCAAGGGCCACAGCGATATCGCCACGGGGCTCGTCCTGCGAGATGCGGTCCAGCTTTTCGAGCAGCAGCGAGGCCGACTCGCTGTCACGTGCGATACCCAGTCCGATGGCGTAAGCCCCGACCTGTGAGGGAGCTCCCTCTTCACGCAGCTTGATGCGCAGGGCGCCGAGGGCGTCCGAAGAGGGCGTCTGCCCCTTGTCCAGCAAGGATCGCTCCATCACGCCGATGGCGAGACCAGCCCAGGGCTTGAGCTGGCTCTTGCCGCGCGAGAGATGCTTCATCAGGTGCGCACGCATCTCTTTCTCGCCGGCCAGTGGAGTGTCTCCGGTGCCAGGCCGCCCTCCGACCTGCCCGGCGGAGATAATGCTGAAGTTCTTGGTCTGGGCATCGCTGTTGCCTACGGCGTCGATCAAGGCCGCGCGGATTTGCTTGTCCTCGGGGTCCTCATCCAGGTCACCGATCTGCCCGAACGCCAGGGTGCAACTTTGTCGCAGTTCCGCCTGACCCGGCGCGCGCTTGCGCACGAACGGAACGAGCGCATCGACCACCTGGGTTTTAAACTCCGGGGCGCCGTCGAGCAGGAGCGCGATGGCGTGCGGAGCATGAGCTCGCACGAGGTAGTGCTTGTCCTTGTCCCTCTCTGCGAGGAAGAACTCGATCAGGTATGCGATCTGCTCCTTGCGCGTCCAGTCCTCGATCGTCAGTTCACCTTCGTCTGTGGCCTCGTCCTCGACGGCCGCGGGGCCGATGTCGAGGGGGACGAGGCCCAGGGCTATCAGAGCCCCGACCTTGACGTCGCGGGTCGATTGACGGGGAGACTCAAGAATCTCCCACAGGGACCGCACGATCGTGCGCCGGGTCTCGATGTCCTCGGTGCGGTTGCCGATCAGGCCCAGGCCGTAAGCGGCGAAGGCGCGGGTACGGTAGTTGATCCCACCCTCGTCACTGGTCAGAGCCCGCGCGTCGGGCATGTCGTTCATGATCCCGAGCAGCGTCTCGATCGACGCCGGGTTGGCCAGGATTCCGAGGGCCAGGGCTGCCGTCTCCTTGATCTCCTGGTTCGCATCGCTCAGGAAGGGTCTGATCACCTGCTCGAACTTGGAGACGCCGTCCTCGGATTCCGAGTCACCGATCTTGGCCAGGGCCATCAGACAAGCGGTGACGATGTCGTTGTTGGTCTCCTTGTCGAGCGCATCCAGCAGTGCGGGGACCACCTTTTGACGGATGGTCTCTTCCGAAGGCCGCAGGTTGTCCTTGGCCGAGGTCTGCTGGCCCTGGCCGAGGAAAAATTCGTCGCTTCCCGTGAGGGTGCTCGCCGAGTGGATGTGTGCCTTGAGGTTCAGGTAGGGGTCCTTGTTGAAGCCCCACCAGAACTGCCAGACCGTGAGGTCGGGTCCAGCTTGCGCGCCGCCGCCTGTCGAGGGGCGTGCGGGACCCGCACCGCCGGGGGTTCCGGGCGAGGCCGGGCCGGGGGTCGAGGGGCCCGAAGGGCCGGGGGTGGCGGGACCCGCAGGGCCGGGCGTGGCCGGTCCGCCGCCGCCGCCGCCACCGCCGCCACCGGGCGGGACCGTGTCGCCGGGGCCGCGGTAGGTGCCGCCGTGCCCTTGAGAGGTTTCCTGAAGGCCGAGAGCCCCTGCGGTGAGCAGGGCGCAAAGGAGAAGCAGCTTCTTCATCATCATCGGTCGGTGTATCGGTAATTGGGATCCCCACAGGCCGCTCGCCGGTAAGCGACGGCGCTCGACAGGTCAGTCGATTCGGGTGGCCTGGTAGCAAGGCCCGTGCCAGGAGCTTGGATCGGAGTCTGGGGGCTGAGGGTCACGGCGCGCGAAACGGGTAGTAACCCGTTCACCATCCTAGTGGGGGAGGGAGCGATGTGTACAGGCAAAGGGCAGGACCGGCCCCAGGGCTCCTGGCCCCTCCATTCGTGTTTCCTGCGCGTAGCGCAATGTCCCCCACGGGAACGGCCAGCCCCCGGGGCCTCTACTAGTGGCTTCTTCCTGGGCCGTTTCCAAGGCAGACTCTCGAGCGTGGAATCCACTGCCTCCAGGCGGCTCTCGAGCGCACCTCTGATGGGGTCCGAGGGGGTGGCCGAATGTGCCCTCGGCGCCTTGGCTCGCGGTGAGGATGGGCTGGCCGCTTCCCTGGGCCGGGCCGTGGCTGCCGCGGGTGCGAGTCTGGCCCTATGGCGCGGCCAACGAGGCCTGCGCTGGTGTCGGGGGAGAGTGGATGGCCTGCGCCTAGGCGAGCTGGTTCTCCTGGAACGCAGCCTGCCCCTCGGTGACCTCGCACGCCGCCTCAATTGCGGAGACCTGATGCGGCTGCCTGGCCCCGTCGCGCGGGGGAGCCGGCAGGCCTGGATCGCCCGGGCCCCTGGCGGGGGACTCTTGTGGCTGGAAGCTCCTCGTGCGATTGACATCGATGGTCCGCAGATGGAGTCGATCAGCGCGCAGCTCGCAACCGTGGAGCGCCTGGGCGACCTGGGCGCCGGCGCGGAGACGGCACGCTTGTCTCGTCTCGGGGCGCGAGCTGCGGCCGTCGCACACGACTGCAGGCACCTGGCTTCCCTTGCGACCTTTCAGCTGGAGCGCGGGATCGAAGGAGCTCAAGGGTCGGAGGAACTTGCGCGAACCCTGGGAGAGCTCCGTTCCTTGTGCCGTGACTTCCTGCACGGGGGTACGAGCGAACCCTGGGAAGAAGTGTCCCTCGGTCCCTTACTCAAGCGCGAACTGGAGGGCGCCCGACGCATCGCCAGGCGCGGCAGTGAGGTCACCATTTACGCCGACCTCGTCGACGCGCCGACCCTGCGTACGCGGCCTGGACTCCTGAGGCGGGTCCTGCGCAACCTGGTGCTGAACGGCATCCAGTCCTGCCCTCCGGGTACGGAGGTGTCGCTTTCGATCGAGCGCGAGATAGACGGCGTGCAGATCGTGGTGGCGGACAGTGGGAGGGGGATGCAACGCGCGGACCTCGATCTACTTCGGGCCGGTGCCAGCGGGCGAGGTGGGACGGGCTTCGGCACCGTGAGCATCCTTGAGTGCATCGACGGCCTCGGGGCACGGCTCTGGATCGAGTCCCTGCCAGGCGTGGGGACACGCTGTGTCGTCCGGCTGCCCCGCGCCTGAGCGTCGCGTGAGGAGGGGACATCGGCGCCGCCCACTTCGGCGGGAATGACCAGGGCCCTGCCCCGCCTTGGTGCTCACGCCCTCGACGGGCTGAAGAGCTTGCGCAGAATCCACGCGATCGGGTCGTAGAATCGGTCCACCACGCGTTCCTTCATGGGAATGATGGCGTTGTCCGTAATGACGATGTGCTCTGGACAGACATCGGTGCAGCAACGGGTGATGTTGCAGTATCCCGAGCCGAACTCGGAGCGCGTGGCGGGGATCCTGTCCGCTGTATCCAGCGGATGCATTTCGAGCCCAGCAAGGCGAATCATGAACCGTGGCCCGACAAAGTCATCGTGCCTGCCATGGTCCCTGAGCACGTGGCACACGTCCTGGCACAGGAAGCACTCGATGCACTTGCGGAACTCCTGAACCCGGTCCACATCCTGTTGCTTCATGCGGTACTGGCCGTCTGAGCCGGGAGGGCCCGGCTTGAAGGGAGCGATGCGCCTGTTCTGCTGGTAGTTCCAGGAGACGTCCGTTACCAGATCCCGGATGACCGGGAAGGTCTTCATGGGTTGTACCGTGACAGTCTCGGACGGTTCGTAGTCTGAGAGCCGGGTCATGCAGGCCAGCTTGGGCTTACCGTCGATCTCAACGCTGCAGGAGCCACACTTGCCCGCCTTGCAGTTCCAGCGAACGGCCAGGTCGTTGGCGTGCTCGGCCTGTATTCGGAGTATGGCGTCCAGGACTACCATTCCCTCGCCTACCTCAATGTCATACTCGCCAAACCCACCAGCGTCCGCGTTGCCACGCCATAGCCTGAACTTGCGGTCAGGCACTGGCCTCTCCTTCGAGTTCTTCCAGGGTGGCCGTGGCGATGCTGAGTAGTTCGGCCGGCGGTTCGGGAGCGTTCTCCTGTCGAACGTGCATGCGGCCGTCCTCGCCGCGCTTCGTCACGACGTGAACCTTCTGCCAGGCTTCCTGTTCCCCGGGGAAGTCTGTTCGGGTATGGGCTCCGCGGCTCTCCTCGCGCATGAGGGCCGCACGGGTTACGGCTTCGGCCGTGATCATCAGAGAGTGCAGGGACAGGGCCTCATGCCAGCCGGGGTTGTACTGGGAGGAGCCCGACGCTCGCACACCCTCGACGTCCGCTTTCAGCGTCTCCAACTGAGAGATGGCGAGGGCAAGCCCCTCGCTGTCCCGAACGATGTTGACGCCGTCGTTCATGATCGTCTGCAGCTCTTCGTGTACCAGATACGGGTTTGCTCCCTCCTCCCTGTTGAGGATGCCTGTGGCTCGCCGGATGGCAGCGGTCACGATTGTCTCTGGTGGGTGGGGATGATCGCCGATTGCGCTGATGTACTCGAAGGCCCCTTGACCGGCCAGAGCGCCGAACACCAGCAGATCCGAGAGTGAATTGCCGCCCAGTCGGTTCGCGCCATGCATTCCTCCGGAGCACTCTCCACAGGCGAAGAGTCCCGGAACGCAGGTCTGCTGTGTGTCGGAGTCGACTCGGATACCGCCCATGAAATAGTGCAGGGTCGGGCCTACTTCCATGGGGTCCGTGGTGATGTCCACCTCGGCCAGTTCCTTGAACTGGTGGTACATCGACGGCAGTTTTCGCCGGATGTAATCGGCCGGTCGCCTGCTGGCGATGTCGAGGAACACCCCGCCGTGCGGCGAACCGCGACCTTCCTTCACTTCCTGGGTGATGGCTCGGGCGACCACGTCACGGGTGAGGAGCTCCGGGGGTCGCCGGGCCTGTTTGTCGCCGTCGAGCCAGCGCTCGGCTTCCTCTTCCGTGTCGGCGGTCTCGGCTGCGAAACGCTCCGGGATGTAGCGGAACATGAAGCGCTCGCCCTTGCTGTTGGTCAGGATCCCGCCATCGCCGCGCACACCCTCGGTGACCAGGATGCCCCGGACCGAGGGCGGCCAGACCATCCCGGTGGGATGGAACTGGGTGAATTCCATGTTCACGAGTTCGGCACCAGCGTCGTAGGCCAGGGAGAACCCGTCTCCGGTGTACTCCCAGGAGTTGGAGGTGATGCGCCACGCCTTTCCGCCGCCGCCGGTCGCAAGGATGACCGCCTTCGTGCGAAACAGGACGAATCGGCCGGTCTCGCGCCAGTACGCCAGGACTCCGCAGATGCTTCCGTCCACCCGGATCAACTCCAGGGCGGTGCACTCCATGTAGACCTCGATCCCCTGGTGGATCCCGTGATCCTGGAGGGTGCGGATCATCTCGAGGCCCGTGCGGTCCCCCACGTGAGCCAGGCGCGGGAAGCGGTGCCCCCCGAAGTTGCGTTGGCCTATAAGGCCTTCCTGATTGCGATCGAATACCGCGCCCCATTCCTCCAGCAATCGGACTTCCTGGGGGGCGTTCCTGGCGTGTAACTCGGCCATGCGCCACTGGTTCAGGAACTTCCCGCCGCGCATGGTGTCGCGAAAGTGGACTTTCCAGTTGTCCCTCGGATCGGAGTTGCCCAGGGCCGCTGCGCACCCCCCCTCAGCCATCACTGTGTGGGCCTTTCCCAGGAGCGACTTGCAAACCAGACCGGTCGACAGTCCCTTCCCAGAGCACTCGATAGCGGCTCGCAGGCCAGCACCGCCGGCACCGATGACGACCACGTCGTGGTCGATGGCCTGGATCTCGGCCAGGGAACTCACGACCAGGTATTCCAGTCGGTCCAGATGCCCATGGACACCAGCCGAACGTAGAGGTCCGTGAACCCGACCCAAACGAGGCTGAACCAGGCCCACATCATGTGGCGGCCGTTCATCACCGTCACCTTGTCCCAGACGCTCTTGCGTGTGTCCGACAGGGCATCGCAGGAGAAGCAATCGAGCTTGCCACCGATCAGGTGTCGAAAGGAGTGGCAGCCGAGAGCGTAGCAGGCCAGGAGGGTCGGGTTGACGAGCAGGATGACGCTGCCCACTCCGATACCGGGGGTGCCCTGGGAATCAAAGAAGGCCTGGTAGGCGTCGTAGTAGAGGATGACGATGTAGAAGAGCGCTATGTACAGCGTGTAGCGGTGGATGTTCTGGAGCAGGAACAGGCGCGTCTCGCCGCGGTACTTCCCCTGACGGGCCCCACCGACCGCACACCCCGGCGGGGACAGGAAGTACGCCCGGTAGTAGAACTTGCGGTAGTAGTAGCAGGTCGCTCGGAAGGAGAGGGGGGCGGCCAGAATCAAGAGGGCGGGGGAGTTGGGCACCCATGAGGGCCAGATCGACCCGAGTGATTGTGGCCAGGCCCCGAACCATGCGTGCAGCAGGGGGGCGGCACCGGCCGCATCGCTGTCCACGAAGAGCAGCGGAGAGTAGAACGGTGAGAGGTACGTCTCGGCGTAGTAGTGCTCCCCTTGGAAGGCCGCCCAAGAGGAGTAGAGGACGAAGGTGAGAAACCCGAGACCTGTCCAGAGTGGTTCGATCCACCAACGGTCCCTACGCAATGTGGCACCCAGCCCCTGTCGGGGGGCGACTGCGGCGGTGGAGGAGGGCATCGGCTGGTGCTGGTTGGCAGGTGCACCTGGGAGGAGTCCCAGGACTAGCGGTGGAGGGCGAACCTGGCGCAAGGACGCCTGAAACTGGGTCGTGCACCGCTCGCGAGGGGCGTGATTGTAGGGCGAACCCCTACAGGGACCAGTATCGGGAGAGGGGACTTTTTGGCGCCAGGCAAGGTCGAGGCTGGAGGAGGAAGAACACCCTCAGCAAAACCCGCCTGCGGGTGAGGTGGCGGTCGACGGGGCAGGGAGTGAACCGGATCCTCAGCCCCGGGGACTACCGGACGGCGGGCCTGGCTTCACCGATGCTGTCGAGCTCACGAGCCCCGCGGTTCAGTTGTTCGGAAAGCCCTTTGGGCCTTTCGGACTGGCCCCTGGAGGACCGGGGCCTCCTGGACCACCGGGACCAGCGCTGTTCTCCAGCGTGCGCTTGATCTCGTAGAAGCCCTCGCCGAAGTGGTAGGCGAGCCAGATGAAGTAGCAGTCGACGTTGTCGACCGGGTCATCCACTTCAAAGGCGGCCTTACAGGTGAGGTCGCACACACGATTGGAATCCTTGAAGCAGTACTTGGAGGGCATTGCGTTGCTGCGATCCTAGCCTTCCACCCTGGCCTGGGCTCTTCCCATAAGGGGCAAAGGAGTGCGAATGCGGGCGCAAGGGCGACCTCGTTTGCTGGAACGCATCTCAGGGGTGCAACATAACGTATATTATCAGACGCCGTGACGAGCCCTACCCCAGCCCTCCGTACGGCTGGCTGAGCTCCCGATGATATCCCGGGACCAGGGTTCGACTCAGTTACGCTCTGCGCCATCCCCGCCCGTGCATAGCAGGGCTCGGGCCTGGGGCGGATAGCAGCGGAAGAGCCGAACGGCACCGACCTCGTCCACCTCGGCTCGCAGGACATCACCGGAGCGCAGGTGTGTCTCCACGGCCGTAGGCAGGCAGACCTCTCGGGTCGATCCGCCACCGGATGCGATGCGCGCCTTGCTGCCCGTCAGTTCGACCACTTCCCAGACCTCGCCAGTGCCCTCGCTGGCCGCGCCCAGGGCGCCGTTGGCAGCGGCGGCCCGCGGCAAGCTGTCACCAAGCTCTTCGAGATCGGCGCCAAAGGCCTCGACCAGAGGCAGGTCGTGATGGGTTTCGGCCCAGGCGCAGAAGCGACCGACGCCGGTCAACAGTGCCCGTGCCTCGGACGCGGAGGTGATCCCTCCGCGCTCGATGGACCAGAAGGCGCAGAAGGTCAGTAGATCGCGCGCGCCAAGATTTTCGAAGACACCCACATGGCCGGCGAACTCGCCCAGCATGCGGACGGGTTCGAGAGCCAGGGATGCCTCCTGTCCATCCTCTCGGGCGATGTCCCACAGGAACTCCTCGACCATGGCGGCCACGACTCCCGGGAAGTCAGGGGCTTCGTGCTCGACTTCGTCCTCGTCGTCATCTTCGCCC
>PVBE010388036.1_pt1 | contig 117423 bp, 121 predicted proteins | sample 1631181 | NCBI WGS metagenome assembly PVBE01 (sample SAMN08397723, study PRJNA350692) | Marine metagenome, whole genome shotgun sequencing project. | isolation source: water | place: Pacific Ocean | collected 2012-04 | reverse complement strand
TGGCGTTCAGCGAACGAATCTGGATTTCCTCGCCGTCACCGACATGGACCTCGCCGAGGCTTCCATCACCCAGATGGTCGGCAACCGTGCCGACCTCTTCCTGAGCTGGCGCAGCCGTCGTAGCCGGCGCAGCAGTCGTAGCCGGCGCAGCAGTCGTAGCCGGCGCAGCAGTCGCAGCCGGCGCAGCAGTCGTCGCCGAAGCCGCCGACCCACTGTCGTCCGACGAGGTTGCATCGTCTACTCCCCCGCAGGCGCCCGCGAACAACGTGAACACCGCAAAGACCACCATCAAACGCAGCCGTAGATTCATCGGTCTGTTTCCTCCTCAAGCCACCAATAGGCGACACGGATGTACCGACCCCTCCGGTCGGATCATTTGACCCTACTGCACTATCTGATGGTCCGTCAGGTCCGACCAAAGGCCGCCTTACAGCAAGCCAGGAATGATTAACCGTCCTGTCCCACCGACCACCACCACCCGGTCGGATCAGGGACTCGGACGGCTAGCGTTCCTGTCCATGCCCCGGATGGAGATCGAGCTAACCAGCACACGAGAAGACGGCAACTGGACTTGGCGCGCTGCCGGAGCACGCCAACCCAAGGGTTCGGTCGGAGGATCACTCGTACCCACTGGCGCCGTCGTGGGCGATGTCCTGCGCGTCGAGGTCGAACAATTCATGGACGGTATTGAGGTGACCTCAGTACTGGCCGACAAGACCGCACGAGAGGCCCCGACGCTACTTGAGATACTCGGATCTGGCGGCGACGAGCCCTTGGTCACGACACGACTAGCCGGCAAACGAAACCGTCGGCGAGATGACGACGGCCCACGTGGCGGTCGAGACCGTCGCGGCGGACGCGAAGGTGGTCGCGGTGACCGGCGCCGCCCGCGTGGTGACGGGGATAATCGCTCAAAGGCCGACAGTCCCCGAGGTGGCCGACCGGACGGCGGGGACCGCCGAGGGTCCAGCGATCGCCGATCCCGTCCACAACGTGACGGCGGAGGCGGAGACCGTCGCCCCCGCAAGCGGCCAGTTGACGACGCTGCCCAAAAGCCCCGGGCGAAGCGACTTCGGCCTCGCCGCACCCACCGAAAGGCGGCCCTGGCCGCCCTTCCCGAGGATCAAAAGCTGCTAGCCCAGATATTGCTGCGGGACGGCGTCCCCGGTGTACGTTCGGCCATCGAAGCCCAAAACAAGGCTTCCGAGGCAGCCGGTGAACCGCCGATCCCCGCCGCACTACTCCTGAAGCTGGCAGAACGGATCCACCCGTCGCTCCGGATCGCCGACTGGCAGGACCGGGCCGAGGCCGCACTGGCCGGTATCGACGACATCGACCTACGAGATCTGCGATCCGTCGTTGTGGCCGCCGAGCAGTCCGCCAAGGGCAAGGAGAACAAGGACCTCGCCGAACAGATTCGTGCGGGCCTTGCGCTACGGGTGGACCGCGAACAACAGGCCTGGCTCGCTGAGGTCACCTCGGCACTTGACGACGACCGGGTGGTGCGTGCTCTGCGACTCAGCTCGCGACCACCCAAGGCAGGGTCTCCGCTGTCCGCTCCCCTCCTCGATCGTCTGGCCACCATGGCGGCCGCTGGCCTCACCGCCGACACCAGCCAGGACCGTTGGGCCACCGTGCTGGACGCTGTATCCCTTTCGCCAGTTCACCTCCGGGTTGTGCCCGAGGGTCTGCCCGCAGAACCGAACGAGCAGTTGCTTGCAGCTGTCAAGCGACTCTCGATGAGCGTGCCCGACATTGCCAAGGCGTTCGGAATCGAGCCCACTCCGCCGCCCCGTGCCCGCCGGGGGCGCACTCGTTCCTGATCGGGACCTCTCAGTAGGGTCGACGACATGACCGTCCATTTCGAGATTCGGGACCGCGTAGCGGTCATCACCTTGGATCGACCCGAAGCCCGTAACGCCGTCGACCATCAGTTAGCAGTCGATCTCCAGTCGGCCATCGACAAGTTAGAGGCGGATGACTCCCTCTGGGTGGGTGTCATCACCGGCGCCGGACCCGCCTTCTGTGCTGGTGCCGACCTCAAGGCGGTGGCCTCTGGAAAAGCGGACCTTGCCACCGATCGTGGCGGATTCGCCGGCATTGTTCGTCGCGAGCGAACCAAGCCGATAATCGCTGCGGTCGAGGGCCCTGCCCTGGCCGGTGGGTTTGAGATTGTCCTGGCTTGTGACCTGGTAGTGGCCGGCTCTAATGCCCGGTTCGGAATTCCGGAGGTCAAGCGTTCGCTCATTGCCAACGCGGGTGGGCTGATTCGCCTGCCACGGGCCATCCCTCGAAACTTGGCCATGGAGATGGCGCTGACCGGTGATCCGATCAGCGCCGAGACAGCCCACCACCATGGTGTGGTCAACCGCCTGGTGGAAGCGGGAGGAGCATTGGACAGTGCCATCGCATTGGCCTCTGAGATCAGCGCCAATGCCCCGCTCGCCGTCCGGGCGTCACGTCAGGTGATCATCGAGGGTGCCCTTTTGGACGACGATGAGGCCTTCGCCCTGAGTGCTGAGGCAGCCCGCGACGTCTTACGCTCAGAGGATTTCCAAGAGGGACCACGGGCCTTCATCGAAAAGCGCGCCCCCAACTGGCTGGGTCGCTAAACCGGAGTCACCGATACCGGCACTAGCGAACCACCAGTCAGACGAACAGGACCCCGTTGGGGACCACCTCGTAGTCAACGAGGAAGGCCGCCAGTCCGTCGGCGAGGTCAGTCGTTTCAAGTTGATCGAAGGACGTCCAGGCCGCCTCGTCGGCATCGGAACCGGCGGCCGGAGAAGCATCATCGAGGATGTCCACCCGAAAGTTGACTATCACGAAGTGGTGGTCAACACCCATCCGCTCCACCCACCCCAGCATCGGGCCACAGAGACCCTCCAGACCGGACTCTTCACGAAGTTCTCGCACGACGGCCGCCACCAAGGCTTCGCCGGCTTCAACTCGCCCCCCTGGAAGCGACCAGCGACCACGTCCCGGATCGGTGCCACGTCGGATCAGCAGCAGCCGGTCTTCGTCGACCACCACAGCCCCCACGCAGAGTTCCGGTCGGCCAATCACTGAACGGTGAGTAGGCGAGGGAACCTTCACCGACCGTCCAACCATCGATGGACAATGATGGCCCTTGCCACCATGCCCTGGGATTCGAAGAAGTTCTTGGTGGCGCGGTCTCCAGGCAGGGCCGTGGACTGGATGGCCACCGCTCCCCGCTCCATGGCGTCAGCCTTCAGAGTCTCGATGAGGATTTCGCCAACGCCCACTGACCGAGCCTCTGGATCCACGAACAACTCGTCAACCGTCGCCTGGAGGCTTCCGTCGGACACCAAGGCCACGGTCATCAGGCCGTAGCCAACCGGAGTTCCGTCGATGCATCCCAAGAGAACGGTCGCGTCGGGATCCTCGACCGCGGCCATAACCCGTGCGCCGGGATCGACACGATGCGGATCCAGTCGTTGCACCACGTCGCCGCCCTTCTTGTCAGGCAGTTCGGCCCGAGCCCCCGCGGCCAGGCACCCCAGGACTTCGGCATCGGCCAGTACGGCAAGTCGAACCGATTCCTCCATCAGACCCACACGCCCATCAGGACCGCTCCTCCATCAGACGACTCTTCCCCATGTAGGCCCCCACCGGAGCGCGATATTCAGGAAATCGGTCCTCCACAATGCCCGCACTCCCCCGATGAGGCAACCGCAGAGGCCTGGACCAACAGGAAGCAGTGAGGACAGTGGAGTTCGTCATCCTGACGTTCGACAAGGTCTCCGGGAGAGACGTTGGGCGCTGCCGCCTTGACCGACGCCTCCTCCTCGTCCTCGTCTTCGTCGTCGTCAGCGGCGGCGGCGATCCGATCGCGAAGGATGGCATCCAGATCGTCCTCGACTTCGTCGTCGTCCTCTTCCTCCTCGTCGGAAGTGGGGTCACCGACAGGACGGGCGCCCTCTTCGTCCTCATCTTCGTCGTCGGACTCATCAGATTCATCGGCACCAGCCGGGTCATCTTCACCAGGAGCATCATCGTCCACCTCGTCGTTGAGGTCGTCGAGGTCGTCGACATCCAACTCAACGCCGTCTTCGGACGGGTCGCCTAAATCCTCGCTGGAGGGTTCGTCGGTTTCGGTATCACTCATCAGGGCCTCGAAAAGGTTTCTTATGGGCTAGCGGCGGGAGCATAGACAGGTTCTCGGCCCGTGCGATCCACCACGGAGCATCGGGCCGGTCTGGAGCGTCGCCAACACCAGGGGTAGCGAATCTCTGGTCCGGGTCGTCAACTGGTTTGCGAATCTCTCGACGCCCGCTTCTCCTCGGCCCGACGCTCAGCGTCCAAGCGTTCCAGTTCGGGTTCTGACGAATGATCGACGAAGGCCATCATCTCAGCGATGGCATGATGGCCCGCCACATCGCCGATAAGGCGGTGCATCTGCTGAGCCACCTCGCGGTACGACGGGTGCCCCTGTGGCGTAGATCTCAACTCAAGGACGTGCATGGCCTCTCGCGCGTTCATGTGCATCATGTACCGCACCCGGTAGGCGAGCGACACGGCATACGGAGCCTGCTCAGGGAAAGGCTCGAGAAGCGCATCGTGGAGATCACGTGAACGTTCCATGGCGGCATCGAAGCGACCGCCAACGCCGGCTTCGTCCACTTCGGGTGGTCGTACGTAGCCATGGTCCGGGCTGAGCCGTTGCCAGTCGATGGTCATCATCCGGTGGCGCTGCATGTCGCGGAAGGCGCCGTAGTCCGACAGCACATCGAAGCGGTAGGAAGGCCGCTCCAACGCACGTCCCGGGCGGTGACGTCGATGAGCCCGGTCACCAACCATGGCCCGCAGGACAGATAAGCGCTGATCGACGGTCATCGAACGAACCCGGGCCTCAACTTCACGGTCGGAGCGGTTGGTGGCCGGGTACAACGCCGAAGCCACCAACTTGACCTCAGCATCGGGATCGAAGTCGGTGAGGTCGACGGTGGGCGAACCGGCTGCCGGCTCCTCCGCCGGGAAGTAGCCCTCCGCCAGGTCCTCCAGGCGTTCCCGTATGTCCGCGGAATAGGCGCCGATCTCGTCGCCCCGGTCGGGCAGGTCGACCCGTTTCAGGAACGATGGGATGACCTTCCGGAGTTCGGTCAGCATCAACGCTGAATAGTCGCGAGCCTCAGGCAAGGGATGGGCCCGCATCCTGACCAGCAACGACTCGTAGGCCTGCCCCGTCCCGTAGATGCCCACGTTGGACAGCGAGGCGGACGGAAGCACGCCGCGGACGGCGTCGAAGGCCTTAGCGGCTACCGCCTGCCGGTAGATGAAGTCAGAGTCCGATGGCGCCTTGGCGATACGGCCACGGAAATGCTCGTTCATCTCCCGGACGAGGTCGGCGTAGACGTCGAAAAGCCGATCCATGTCGGAGATGTAGCGGGCCCCCAACGCCGAGGCCAGGATTTGGGGATCCCGGTGATAGCGGTACCGCCCGCCCAGACGGGAGTCGTAGGCGATGTAGCGAGTGGACTGCTCGAGGTACGCCATCAGGCGTCCCCATTCCAGGATCTTGGTCAGCAGATTGGAGGCCTGCTCACAGGCCAGGTGCACGCCCCCGAGTTGGGCCACGCTGTCGTCGCCATACTCGAAGAAGACCTTGTCGTAGAGTTCTTCGGCACGACGTAGGCCCACGGTGGCATCAATACTCTCGTCGCCAGACACGTCGAGTTCACCCACGAACTCCTCGAGGAAGAGTCGTCGGAGGCTCTTGTCGGACCTTGAATAGCGGGCGAACAATGCCCCCTTGACCACTTCGGGCAGATTGACCAGAGCGAAGACTGGCTGGTCCAGGTTCGTGAAGTAGCGCCGGAGGACGTCGGCCTCGTCGGCGCTGAATTCCTCGGAGGCATACGTGGTCACGAGCGCCGAACCTATGCCGCGACAGGCCCCGCGGCGCGGACGCCCCGACAGCCCCAGCTCAGGCGTGGACGGCGGCGAACTCCGCCCGTGCAGCGTCGAGTACCGAGGGGTCAGTCCAGCAGTCGACCATCGTCAACGCCATGACCTTGGCTCCGTCCACGATGGCCTGATCAGCCTCGGCCTCTGCCGCGTAGCGAGCAAAGTCCTCGGTGTGGATGGCCGTCCCGAATGGAGCGACCTTGATCATCGGATGGATTCCCGGCACCAGGTAACTCACGTTGCCCATGTCGGTGCTGCCTACAACCTGGTGGCTGATAGTTGGCTCGACGACGCGTCCGAAGGCCGCAGCGTTGGCTATATAGCGATCGAGTAGGGCCCGGTTATCGACCACCTCGTTGTATCCCCCATCGATCCATTCGACCTGGATGCCGCATCCTGCGGCAGTTGCACCGGCTTCCAGACAGGCCACCAACCGGACCTTGAGCGCCTCTAGTCCTGCCAGAGACGGTGAGCGGGCGTACCAGGAGGCCACGGTCCGGCGAGGCGCGATATTCGCCTTGTCACCCGACTCGATGAAGATCCCGTGGAGACGCTCATCCGGTGCGATGTGCTGACGGAGGGCCGCCACGTTGCCGTACCCCAACACCATTGCATCCAATGCATTCAAGCCCTTCTCCGGCGCCGCCGCGGCATGAGCGGCCCGACCCTCGTAGACGACCCGGGCCTGCTGGATCGCCAGGCTGGTGATGTTCTCAAGGTCGGCGTCCGCCGGGTGGACCATCATCGCCGCGTCCACACCGTCAAATGCCCCCCGGCCAGCCATGATGACCTTGCCGCCGCCTCCCTCTTCGGCGGGTGTCCCTAGGATCCGGACCCGACCGCCGAGTTCAGCGGCCACCGTCGCGGCAGCCAGACCGGCGCCCAGACCGGCCGTGGCAATCACGTTGTGGCCACATGCATGACCGATCCCCGGCAGGGCGTCGTACTCACAGAGCACAGCGAGCACCGGGCCCTCGGTCCCTGCATCCGCCTCAAACGCCGTCTCCAAGCCATAGGCACCACGGACTACCGGCAGCCCCTCTTCCGCCAGCACATTCGTCAACAGTTCGTGGGCGACGTGCTCCTCGAAGTTCAGCTCCGGTTCAGCATGAATGGCATGAGAGGTGGCCACCAACCTTTCGGCCAGTTCGTCGACCCGGTCACAGACCCGGGTACGGGCTTCAGCCACGAGATCGTCTGGGAGGGGATGGTGGTTGGGAGTGTCCATCTGTTGAGCGTAGCCACCAGTCCGATCACCGTTTCCGATCGGAGGATTGGCTGGCGGGGGTGCCTCAGATTGCCAGGCGAAGGACCCCGGACCGTACCCGGATCGATAGGACGCTTACCCGCCCGACGGGCCGGCCATCGACCTCAACGACCGCCGGTCGATCGAAAGTGGCCTGGATCGCCGCAGTCCGTTCCTGCCGGATCGCTGGGTGGGGCACGTGCACGCCCCGGCTCAAGCGGCGCCAGGCCGCCGGGACCTGACCAAGCGGTACCGAGGCGTCAAGGACGTCGAGTAGCCCGTCGCCGGGGTGGGCCCGGGGTGCCACATTCCAGCCGCCACGATGGGCGGCGTTGGCGGCCACCCACCAGCGACCCGGATGACGATTTGGGCGGACAACCAGATGGGCCACGAATCGGTGCAGGCGTCCATCTAGGAGTGCCTCGCCCACGTCGACGTCCACCAGGGTCGCTTCGCCGCCCGGTCGTGCCCGGCCCCGCCCACCCAGGGTCCGGCAGAGGTCACCGTCCGTCAAGGCCACAACCGGGCCGGGCAGCGCTCCTACGTCGGGCCTCTCTCGGAGGATGCCAGGCAGTAGGTCAGCGAGCTCACCATCGGATGAGGCCGTGAGGGCGTCGCTGGGGACCGGGCCGACCACTCCCCAGTCCTCGCCACGTACCACTCCCATCAGATGGGCGGTTCCGAACTTCCCTCAGAGTCCACCCTGCCCGAGGACATGGCGATCACCCCACGGTCGATGCCCTCCTGGGCCTCGAGTGCCGCTGCGGCCACCTCGGATCCTGCGGTCGCCGCGACCTGTCGGAGGAGATCAGCCACTAGACGTACGTTTCGCACGAACTCGCCAGCTGGGAGATCATCGTCAAGGACGTCACCCAATTCCGCTCCACCCGCCCACGCGTGAACGCAGTGGGCGAATCCCGGGTCCGGCAGATCCGCTGGCTTCAGTCCGGCCGCTATCTCGGCGGCGGCCACCACCCCGGCCAATTCGGTGAGTCGGTCGAAGCAGTCGGGAAAAGGAGCGGCAAGACGAACCGTCGAAGGGGCACCCGGTCCACGCTTTCGGTAGGTGAGACAGGAGACGACCGCCGCAGTCATCGAGGGGCTTAGGCCCCGAAGGATTCCTGCGTCGAGGACCTCGGCCACTAGCAGGTCGGCCTCATTGTGGATCTGGGTGAGTGGCTGACCGCGGTTAGTCAACGACCATCCATCAACCATTCCCCGTGCCGACAGGACGTCGAAGGCGGCATCGAACCGTGCGGTTAGGTCACTCTCAACGTCAGCCGGTCGATCAGCCTCGCGAGCGAGATCGCGTTCAAGCCTGAGCAGTCGTTTCCGATCGCCGGCCAGACCCGGGGCCCCATTCGTCGCCACAGCCCTGGCTGTCCTATGTGACGGGTCCACGGCGAAGTCGGATAGCCGACGCGCCACTTCGCGACGGAACTCACGGTCGTCGGGCACGAAAGGTGCAGGGAGCTCCATCTGGCCAACCAGTTCCGGATCACCGACTAGATCGTCGCCATCGACGGAGCCGTCCGACAACACGCTCGCCCGACCCTCCTGGCTGAGGGTACGTACCCGGATCCGCCCGCCGCCCCGATTGGCCACCGACAGGACCACATGGGCCAATCCATCGTCGGGCACGACGATGTCGCCGGGGCGGAGTACAGCAGCCGAGACAAGCTTGCCCCCTGCCTGCGCAACCGGTGGCCGTGCCTCGTTGTCCAGACGCCTACGGATCAGCGCTGCCTCGTTGTACTTCTCCGAGTTTCGACGCAACCTCGTGGCCATTTGGCGGTCCATCTGAAACTGGGCGAACGATCGCGTCAGGAGGTCCACGGCTTGTACCCGTGTCCGGCCCTCGACCATGTTGGCCACCATGTTGTAGGTCGGCCGGAACGCCGATCGAAGGACGAAGTCCCGGCTGCCGGCCAGCCCGGCCACGCGATCGAAGGGCACGAAGGGTGACCAGCAGACCAACGCATGGCCTTCGACGTCTAGGCCACGCCGTCCGGCTCGTCCCGTCAGCTGTGTGAACTGGCCGGGCGTCAGAACCTCGTGGGTCTCGCCGGTGAACTTGGTGAGGCGGTCGATGACCACAGAACGCGCCGGGAGATTCACCCCGAGGGCCAGTGTCTCGGTGGCGTAGACAAGTTTCACGAGACCGGCGACGAAGAGTTCCTCGGTTACTTCCTTAAAGATGGGTACAAGGCCAGCGTGATGGGATGCGATGCCCCGACGTAGCACATCGGCCCAATGGTCGACTCGCAATGCCGCCCGGTCCGATTCCCCCAACGACTCCAGGCGCTCAGCGATGTGAGCGTCGACGGCTTCCGCCTCGCGATCATCGTTGAGAACCAGGCCGTCGCGGACCACGGTGTCGCGGGCCTCGTCACAACCGGCTCGACTGAAGATGAAGTGGATTGCCGGGAGCAGGTCGGCGCCCGCCAACTCGGACACCACCTCGTTTCGCCGAGGCGGAACCCAGGGTCCACTCCTCCCCCGGCCACGGTGCCTGCCGCCGGACTGGCCCCCGGAGGAGCGACCATTCTGATCGAAGCGCCGCCCGACCGGGTTGGGCTTGCCGCCATTGACCAGCAGAGCTGTCCGATGGACCTTCCGGCTCGCACCATGGCGACCACGCTCCGCCACCAGGTAGTGAGCCCGGAGACGGACTGGACGCCGGGTCTCCACGATCACGTCGGTCGGCCCTCGTACCGACGTCACCCAGTCGCCTAACTCGGCGGCGTTGGAGACGGTGGCCGAGAGGGCCACGATGCCCACGGTCGGCGCCAGATGTAGGAGGACCTCCTCCCAGACCGCCCCCCGGTACGGGTCTTCCAGAAAGTGCACCTCGTCGAGTACCACCCAGGCCAGGTCGTCCGTGGCTCTGCTCCCGGCATAGAGCATGTTGCGAAGGACCTCGGTGGTCATCACGACCACCGAGGCGTCGGGCGCCACCACCTGATCACCGGTCATCAGACCCACCCGGTCCAGTCCAAACATCTCACCCAGGTCACGGAACTTCTGGTTGGACAAGGCCTTGATGGGTGTCGTGTAGAACGCCCGACGGCCAGCTGTCAGCGCTGCCTCGACGGCATGCTCGGCCACCACTGTCTTGCCGCTCGATGTCGGAGCTGCCACCAGAACCGAGCGCCCGGCATCCACGGCAGCGATTGCCTCCTCCTGGAAGCGATCCAGTGTGAATCCACGATCGATGGTCACTCCGCCCTCCGGCGGTTTCGTAGCGCGCCGATCAGGATGGCCACTTCGTAGAAGAGCAACATCGGTACCGACAGGACCATGAGGGTGAACGGATCGCCGCTGGGAGTCAGGACCGCAACCAGCGCCACGATCCCGACCACGGCGTAGCGGCGGGCCTGGCGTAACGCGGCCGGAGTCAGGATGCCGGCGAGCTGCAGACACACCAGCACCAGGGGGAACTCAAACCCGATCCCAAAGGCCAGCGTCATCTTCACCACGAAACTCAGGTACTTGGCCGGCGAGAAGACGCTTACCAGGTCGGGACCTCCGATTCCCACGAGAAAGTCCAATGCCCTGGGAATGCTCCAGTAAGCCAGCCAACAGCCTCCGACGAATAGCAGCAACCCACTGGCCACGAACGGAATGGCCCACCGGCGCTCCCTTGTATGGAGGCCGGGCGCGATGAAACGCCACGACTGCCACAGAAGCACCGGCATGGCAAGACCCACGCCGCCGTATCCGGCCACCATCATCCTCACGGCGAATGGTTCAAGGGGGTCAGTCACCAACAACTCGCACCCATTGCCGAACATGGCCGGGTCGGCCAGGCCCTCACGGAGACGGCAGTAGGGCTCCAATAGGAGGTGCAGAATCTGCGGGTACAGCACCCAGCAGACAACCGTTCCGACCAGCACGGCGGCCACCGACCGGAGGAGGCGGTTTCGTAGCTCCTCGAGGTGGGCGACCAGGGGCATTCGGCCGTCGACGTCAGCCACCGGTCAACGGTTCCCCGTCATCAACGGACCCGTCATCAACGGACCCGTCATCAACGGACCCGTCATCAACGGACCCGTCATCTAGAGGTCCGTTAACTGATGACTGTCCTCCGGTTACACGGTGCCCGCGCTCACGCGCCAGAGCTTCGATCGACGGGTCTTCCACTAGGTCGCGAAGCTCCTCCTGGAACCCACCAGCCATCCGTCGGAGCTGGCCGACGACCCGGCCCACCTGTTGGACTACCACGCCCAACCGGGAGGGCCCGAGCACCAGCAACCCGAGGATCAGGATGACGAGGAGTTCGCCGCTCCCGAGATTGCCCATAGGGACCAAGCCTAGGCGTCGCCCACGGAGGCACCGATGCCCGCCATGATGTTCCGGTGCGCATCGTCCAGCCCATTCTCTTCGCTCATCGGGGCGGTAGGGCCCACGCCCCGGAGAACACCTTGGATGCCTTTCGACTGGCCGTCCGTCTCGGGGCAACCGGTTTAGAGAGCGATGTGTGGTGCACACTCGACGGGATCCCGGTGCTCCACCACGACGGCCGGGTGGGTCGGCGTCCAAGGCGACGCGACATCTCGTCGTTGGATGTCGCCGAGCTGCCTGATGACCTCCCGACACTGGCCAACCTCCTGGCAGAGATCGATCCAGACCTACCTGTCTCGCTGGACGTCAAGGACCCGCTGGCCGCCGCCGCCACTATTCGTCTGGCAGCCGAGTACGGCGGAACTGCCCGCCTGTGGCTCTGCCACCCCGACCATGCCCTGTTAGCGACCTGGCAAGACCTCGACTCACAGGTACGCCTCGTGCACTCCACCAGCGTCAACCGGATCAACACCTCCCTTGAACGTCATGCGGTCGACCTGGCGGCTTCCGGCGTAGACGGGATCAACCTTCCCGAGTCGGATTGGTCTACCGGACTGGTTGCGCTGTTCCGGCGCTTCGGCCTTGCCTGCTTCGGTTGGGACGCCCAGCATCGCCGGCAAATCGACCGTCTGGTGAACCTGGAGCTCGACGCCATCTACGGCGACCACGTAGACCGACTAGTGGATGGCCTTCGGAGGGTTCACCCAGACTCCTGATACCGGTCCCCTAGGGCCCTCAGAGTCTGTCGAGGCTCCCGGGTGGCCAGACCCGCACGAACGCCCTGCCGGTGATCGCGCTGATCGGGACGGGTCCAAAGAATCGGCTGTCCCGTGAGTTGCCCCGGTTGTCACCCATCACGAACACGTGGTCGGCGGGCACGGTGCACTGGTTGCTCACTTCCGAGACGCACCAGGGCACCACGCCCATTCCCTCGGTCATGTCGGAGGTTGTCAGGTATGGCTCCAGGAGCAGCCCGCCATCGATGGTCACCCGTCCCGCATCAAACCGAACCGTCTCGCCCGGGAGTGCGATCACCCGCTTGATTAGGTCGTCGATGCCGTTTGTCGTCGCCCCTCTGGTGGGGTGGAAGACCACCAGGTCGCCCCGGTTCACGTCGTGCAGGCGATAGCTCACCTTGTTCACGATGATCCGATCCCCCTTTGAGAGCGTCGGCTCCATGGAAGGCGACGGGATGTAATAGGCGCCGAACAGGAAGGTTCGTACAACGATTGCCAGGATCAACGCACCGGCGAGGACAGATCCCCACTCGATCAGTGCCCGACGTGCCCCCGCTCCAGCGCCAGGAAGCTCCAGATCCACCGGCGGCGGAGGTGCCGAGTGCGGCGGGTCCCCTGGCACAACGAACGTGTCGGGAAACGGTGGATCAGACAGAGCGCCGGGAGCCGCCCTATCGGCAAGGTCGGCGCGAGTCACCAGGGCCGGACGACCGGTCGTGTCGGAGAGCGGTTCGTTAGTCGGATTCTCCTGGCCACCAGTTGTTTTCGACTCTCCGACCGGCTGGGGAGGCTCGGCGTTTCCAGCTGATCGGGCTTTCGCCCGGGCCAGAAGGTCATCAGTCCAAACCGACGGACTGCGTGGCGACCCTTGGATCTCGTCGGTCTCGTCCTTCTCGGCGGGCACGGGACGAATCTAGCGTCCACCTGTCAGGCGTCGGTGGCGGCCGTCCGTCATCCCCGGCGGTAGCGGGCGAGGATCCGGTTGGCGGCCGCCTGTCGGAGATCGTCTCCGAGTCCGTCAGGTGCAGCCACGACCCGGGCCGCCTGTCCCAGCCGGAGCAGCAGGCGTTCCAACCATCGGGCGGCGGCTACGGGCAGGACGACCTCCACGCCATGCTCCAACTCTCGGATTCCCCGATTTGGGTACTGGTCAAGCACCCAGCGAACCGACTCATCCAACTCAAGTACAACCTCCGGGATGCTTCCGTCGGTCGGGATTCCGTCCATGGAGTCCGCCACGTCGCCGGGCGGTGTAAAGGTTTCATCGACGAGGACAGCACTCCGGACCCTGTCTAGCCGGAACACCCGGGGGGCACCGGCCAGGCGACAGTTCGCTGTCAGGTACCAGAAGCCGTCGTAGAGGCAACGGTGGGGTTCGACCACCCGGGTCGTCTCCTCGTCCCGTCCGTAGGAGTGGTAGGCGATCTCGACGCAACGTCCCTCGGTGATCGCATCCTGGAACACCTCGAGGTGGCCGTCCGACGACGATCGGAGTCGGACCTCCACCGCATCGGCCTCGGTTCCTAGTGCCACCGACAGCTTGGCTACCGCTCGGGCCAGCGGACCCATCGCGGCATCCGGGCCATCACCGTCCGACAGTTGGGTGGCAGCAGCGCGACCGGCCGCCACCGCGGCAGCCAACTCGACCCGGTCCACGCTTAGGGGTCGACCAAGCAGGTCATTACGGTTCACCCACATCCGACCATCGGCCACGGCGACGTCGAACACCAGGTCGCCATAGAGCCCGTATCGATCTCCGGTAACGAAGTTGACCACCTCGGTGAGGTCGGCCACCAGATCCTCGACGGGGTAATCGAAGTCGACCGACAACTTCTCGATAGAGGCGCCGTTGGATCCACGGGACTCCACCCACGGGATCAGATTGAGGAGTCGAGCCACCCGGTCGGCGGCGTTCAGGGAGCTCACAACTGTCCTCTGCCACCAGCCGCCGCGAGTCCCTCGAGCCACGCCACCATGTCGTCGCGAACCTCGGGTGGGTCGAGGATCTCTGCGTCGTCGAGGAAGGTGAGGACGAACGAACGGAAGGCAGCAACGTCACGAACCTGTTCAGTGATGACTACCGAACCGTCCCCGGATGGCTCAACCTCGGACGACTTGCCCAGGAAGCCGCCCAGCCATGCCGCGTGGCGACCATCGACCCGCACCCGCACGGGTATCGGCTCACCGGGCGGTCGCCCGTCAAGCCAGTCCGTCGCACCGGCGAACCGCCATGCGTGGTCGACCTCTACTTCACGAGTCACGCCTGGTGGATCGAAGGACTCGTCGGACAACGAGACGGCTCCCTGGATCCGATCGCTTCGGAACTGTCGGACGTCGTCGCGGAGCCGGTCATGGCCGGTCAACTGCCACCGGCCCTTGGCGAATACCAGGCGATGGGGCTCGACGGCCCGCTCCTCACCCCGATAGACGAAGGACACCACCCGCCGCTCGGTCACCGCCCGCATGAGCGTCCGCACGTCCGGGCCTCCAGGTACATCAGTCCCGGCCAGATTCGCTCCACCCGCCAGCCCGGCATCACTGTCACCCAAGAGCCAGATGGGCGTTCCGGGCCGCTCCGGGTCGATTCTGACGACCGCGGTAGCCAACGCCAAACTGGTGGACTCATCGGGATCGAGGGTCGGCAGGTCGACGCCGAACGCCTCCGGGTCGATCCGGTAGCCATCGATCGGAGGTTCTGAATCGGGGGCTGGTGCGCGGACCAGCTCGATTCCTAGCGCCCGCAACTCGTCCTTGTCGCGCTCAAAGGTTCGGCGGAAGGCAACGTCGTCGGCCGCGTACGCGCCAGATGGCAGGGTGTCACGGATCTCATGGCGGGTCAGCGGTCGCGCTGCCTCAAGGAGCACGGTGATGAGGTCCAGGAGACGCTCCAATTTCCCCATCTCGGCCACGGCCTGACCCTACGCCTACTACCGACATAACGCCCGTAGGGCTAGCCCACGGACGAGCAGCCGTGGCCTCAGAGCGACTCGATGAGCTTGGCCACCCGGTCGTCCTCAGAGCGGAACGGGTCCTTGCAAAGCACGGTCCGCTGGGCCTGGTCGTTCAACTTTAGGTGCACCCAGTCCACCGTGAAGTCCCGATGCCGTTCCTTGGCCCGGCGAATGAAATCGCCACGGAGTCGGGCCCGGGTGGTGAATGGCGCCTCCTCCACTGCGGTGGCAATCTCCCGATCAGTCGTGATCCGCTCCATTAGCCCGCGGTCCTGCATCCGGTAGTAGAGGCCACGACGTCTATCCACGTCGTGGTACTGCAGATCCAACAGGAGCACCCGGGGGTCCGATAGGGCCAGTCCGTGCCGTTCCCGGTAGGCATCCACCAGGTGGTACTTGGCCACCCAATCGCACTCCCGGTCCAGACTCAGTGGATCCTTCTCGATCCCGTCGAGGCAGTGCTCCCACATCGCGAGCACCTGGCTCTCCTCGGAGCTCATCTCGCGGTGCTGAGCGAATCGGGCCGCCCGGTCAAGGAACTCCCGCTGGATATCCAAGGCGCTCATCTCGCGGCCGCTGGCCAGACGGACCGGCCGCCTGCAAGTCAGGTCGTTGCTGATCTCTCGGATGGCCCGGATCGGGTTTTCCAAGGTCATGTCCCGGAAGACCACGTTGGGTTCTTCCAGCATCCGCAGGAGCAGTCCACACGCTCCAACCTTCAGGAAGGCGGCGTACTCGCTCATGTTGGAGTCGCCTACGATCACATGCAGTCGACGGAATCGCTCGGCATCGGCGTGCGGCTCGTCGCGGGAGTTGATGATGGGGCGGGACCGCGTCGTAGCGCTCGAGACGCCCTCCCATATGTGGGCGGCCCGCTGACTGATGCTGAAGCCCGCCCCGCCGCGGGCATTCTCGAAGATCTTCCCCGCCCCGGCCCAAATCTGGCGGGTAACCAGGAACGGGATGAGTACCTCGTCATACTCGGCCTGCTCGTCACGTCGGGTGGTCAGGTAGTTCTCGTGGCAGCCATAGGAGTTGTTGGCCGAGTCGGTGTTGTTCTTAAACAGGTAGACATCTCCGTCTATTCCCTCTTCGCGGAGCCGATCCTCGGCGCTGGCAACCAACTGTTCGAGGATCCGTTCACCTGCCTTGTCGTGGGTCACCACCTGGCGAACTGAGTCACATTCCGGCGTGGCGTACTCGGGGTGGGATCCGACGTCGAGGTAGAGCCGGGCACCGTTCACCAGAAAGACGTTGGAGCTACGTCCCCACGAGACCACTTTCCGGAACAGGTAGCGGGCCACCTCGTCGGGGCTAAGGCGCCGGGAGCCTTCCACCGTGCAGGTGATGCCGTACTCGTTCTCGATCCCGTAGATCCGACGTTGCACGTGGTCTCCGACCGGTCAGTTTCGGGATCCGACAGGCCGCACCACGATGCTCCAGGCCCAGCTCACGCCAGAAGGCCGTCCAGCTCGTCGCCCTCGATCCGTCGGAATGCACGTCGCCTGTTGGGGCGGGCCAACACCGCCACTTCGAGGTCGTCGGCCGACAGGCTCCGCTCCGGTCCGGCCAGCGCCATGACGGCGGCGTTAACCGCCACCGTGAGAGCAGAGTCGCGAGACCAAGTCTCTTCGAACCGACCACGAATGGCATCGGCCTCGCCGCCGATCACAGCGAAGGTCCGCATGTCCATCACCGTGCCGTCATAGAGCAGGTGGAAGAGTTGGTCGCCGTCGGGCTTCTCGCCCATCTCGCCGACCAACATCTCTATCTCCAGAGGCTTGGGTTCGTGGGTGAAGTACCCGCCGAGGGTCTCCGCGTAGAGGTTCGCCAACGAGCGGGCGTCGACATCCTCGCGGCTGTACGTGTAGCCCTTCAGATCGGCATGGCGCACGCCGCCCTTGCGAAGACTGTCGAACTCGTTATAGCGACCGACACCCACGAAGCCGATGCGGTCGTAGATCTCACTGACCTTGCGAAGAGTGTTGGATGGGTTCTCTGCACACAGCAAGACTCCATCGGCAAAAGTGCAGCCGATGGCGGCACGTCCCCGGGCGATGCCCTTGCGCGCGAAATCCGCCTTGTCCTTCATTACCTGTTCGGGCGAGACGTACATCGGCATACTCATGATGAGGGGTCCCCACCGGTCTGGTTGCCGATCAACGAGTCCAGCAGCGCGGTGGTCCGGTCAGCTACCCGTTGGTCATCGAGGCGCTCGAAGCCCGCTGCGGTGATGCTGGCCACCACCGGGTAGATCCCCCGGATCGGATCAGGACCACCAGTGGCACTGTCCTCGTCAGCGGCCTGAAAGAGGGCCTCTACCACAACGTCCACCGCCTCGTCCTCGGTCATCTCCTCGCGGTAGCGCAACTTGACGACAGTCGAGGCGTGCAACATCCCCGAGCCGGTCGCAGCGTGGTCGCGTTCCTCGTAGCGACCACCGGTCACGTCGTACTGATAGAGCCGTCCGGTGTCGTGTCGGTGGTCGTATCCGGCGAACAGCGGCACCACTACCAGGCCCTGCATGGCCAACGGCAGGTTGGCGCGAAGCATCTGGCTGAGCTGGTTGGCCTTCCCGTCCAAGCTCAATGCCTTGCCCTCGACCTTTTCATAGTGTTCGAGCTGAAGTTGAAAGAGGCGCACCATCTCCATGGCAATGCCGGCCGTCCCGCTGATGGCCACGCCGGAATGCCGATCGGCGGGAAATACCTTTTCGATGGAGCGGTGGCTGATGAAGTTGCCCGACGTTGCTCGTCGGTCGCCAGCCATAACCACCCCGTCGATGTGGCGTACCGCCACGACGGTGGTGGCGTGCGGTGCCAGTCCGGCGTCGACGCCTGCCGGCATGCGTAAGGACTCGGTCGGCCCGAGGCCCAGGTGGTCCAGCAGCCCCAGGAAACTAGGCCCCGGATCGTCCTCTGGGCGGAAGAGCGGCAGGTTCACGAGTCCTACTCGCCACCCTTCTGGATGTAGCTCTTCACGAACTCCTCGGCGTTGGTCTCCAGCACCTCGTCGATCTCGTCAAGCAGGTCGTCCAACTCGCCTTTCAGCAGTTCACCGCGCTCGGTCGCACCACGTGCTGCTCCCACCTCTTCGACCACCACCTCGTCGGTCGACTCCGCCTCTCGCTGGCGCCGTTCCTGTTCAGCCACGGATACACCTCGACTCGTTCTCCATCGGTCTCGTCCGATCAACCGCCATCAGGCAGACAGTCGGTCAAGCAGTTCTTCCACCGTCTCGCAGGTGTCGAGGAGCGTACCCACGTGTTCCTCAGTACCACGGGAGGGCTCCATCATGGGCACCCGACGCAGGGCATTGTCGCCGACGTCAAACACCATCGAGTCCCAATTGGCGGCCACGATCTGATCGGGCCACCGAGCGAGACACCGTCCCCTGAAATAGGCACGGGTATCCTTGGGGGGCGTGCGGGTCGCCAGCCGGGCATCGGCCGGGTCGACCAGAGCCTCGGCCCCCAGCCGGGCGAAAAGCGAACGGTCGGGACGCAGGTCGTGGTACTGGAGGTCCACGGCGGCCAGCTTCAAATCCGATGGTCCCAGACCGTGACGGTCTCGCACGCCCTCCACCACCCTCCGCTTGGTCACCCAATCCACCTGGCCTGCCAGTGACCCGGGGTCGGACTCGAGGCCGGCCAGGACCGCTTCCCACCTTCGGACAACCGCGTGGGCGACCGACCCGCCAACCATGTCCGGGCCCCGCTCGTCGAGGTACCGGCGGGCCGCCTTCAAGAGCTCCCATTGAACCTCGATCGCCGTGGCAGTCCGACCGTCGACGAGCTCCAATGGGCGAGCAAGCGAGAGATCCCACGACACGGCCTGCATGGCTCGCACCGGATCCACGACAGCCAAGCTGGGATTGATCATGTCTTCCTCCACCATGGCCAGGACCAGGGCGGTGGTCCCCACCTTGAGGAAGGTCGCCACCTCACACAGGTTGGCGTCGCCCACGATCACGTGAAGGCGGCGATAGCGCAACGGGTCGGCGTGTGGCTCATCGCGAGTGTTGATAATGGGTCGCTTCAACGTCGTCTCGAGACCTACCTCCTCCTCGAAGAAATCGGCCCGTTGGGTGAGCTGGAACGGCACGTAGTCCCGGTCACGGAACGGCAACTCGCATCCCACCTTGCCTGCCCCGGTAAAGACCTGCCGGGTCACGAAGTGCGTGGTGGCGTGCTGGACAATCCGACTGAACGGCGTGGACCGGTCCATCAGGTAGTTCTCGTGGCAGCCGTAGCTGTTGCCCTTGCCATCCGAGTTGTTCTTGTACACCACCAATTCCTGGCCGTCCGGAAGCACGGCGTTGGCGGCGTCCATTGACTCAATAAGGATGTGGTCTGCCGCCCGATCTTGGAGCACGATCGAGAGCGCGTCGGCGCACTCGGGTGTGCTCAACTCAGGGTGGGCGTGATCCACGTAGTAGCGGGCACCGTTTGTGAGGACCGCGTTGACGAGATGGGTCTCAATCTCGGGCGCCATGGCGTCCAACGGAGTGAAACCACGGAGGTCCACGGCAGGCGACTCGTCGACGAAGTCCCATCCCACCCGGGGGGACCCCGGGCCGCTCCCCGGCTCGGCCCGCTGACTCAGGTAGGCGTTGATGAGTAGAGAGGAGGCACTGATCGGATTGGGGTCAGCCACACCGCGGTGGACAATGCCGTACTCCGTCTCGATGCCGAGCGTCTTGGGAACAGGCATGGTCCAGCGGTCGGCAACCTGGTCCAGGGCGTAGGCCCTAGAGGTACTGCCCGGTGCCGACGCCTTCGATGGCCCGACCACCGGACTCGTCGGTCTTCTTGGAGACCAGGGTCCGCACGTATACGATCCGCTCCCCCTTCTTGCCAGAAATCTTGGCCCAGTCGTCGGGGTTGGTGGTGTTCGGTAGGTCCTCGTGCTCCGTGAACTCCTGACGAACTGACTGCACCATGTCCTCGGTCCTAATGCCTCTCGGTCCCCCGGCCAACTGGCGCTTGATGGCCAATTTCTTGGCCCGGCGAACGATGTTCTCCACCATGGCCCCCGAGGAGAAGTCCCGGAAGTGAAGGACCTCCTTATCGCCGTTCTGGTACGTCACCTCGAGGAAGCGGTTCTGTTCCTCGTCGCTGTACATCTCGGCCACAGTCTCGTCGATCATGGCCATAGCCGCCTTATTGCGGTCGCCGCCACCGACCGTCTCGATCAGGCCCTCGTCGATGGGCAGGTCACCCACTAGGTAGCGGGAGAAGATGGCCGCAGCAGCCGTAGCGTCCGGACGCTCGATCTTGATCTTCACGTCGAGCCGGCCGGGCCGCAGAATGGCTGGGTCAATGAGATCCTCTCGGTTCGACGCTCCGATCACGATCACGTTGCGGAGCGTCTCCACACCGTCGATCTCGGCAAGCAACTGGGGCACGATGGTCGACTCGATATCCGAGCTGATACCGGTTCCCCGCGTGCGAAAGAGGGATTCCATCTCATCAAAGAACACAATGACTGGCCAGCCCTGCTCGGACTTCTCCCGAGCCCGCTGGAAGACCAGACGGATCTGGCGTTCGGTCTCGCCGACGTATTTGTTCAACAGCTCCGGACCCTTGATGTTCAGGAAGTAGCTCCGGGCTTCCTCATCGCCGGACACCTCGGAGACCTTGACGGCCAGAGAGTTGGCCACCGCCTTGGCAATGAGCGTCTTTCCGCAGCCCGGAGGCCCGTACAGCAATATTCCCTTGGGTGCCGGCAGGTCGTACTCGGCGAAAAGGTCCTGATGCAGAAACGGCAGCTCCACGGCGTCCACGATCTGTTCGATCTGGCGATCCAGTCCGCCGACGTCCTCGTAGGAGACGTCTGGGACCTCCTCGAGTACCAGGTCCTCGACTTCGGGCCTAGGAAGGGTCTCCAGGAGGAGTCCAGAACGCGGGTCCATCATCACCGAATCACCGCTACGGAGGCCACTCCCGAGCAGCTCGTCGGCTAGCTCTGCCACACGTTCCTCGTCACCCCGACCGACCACCACGGCCCGCTGACCACCGGCCATGACCTCCTTGACGGTCACCACCTCGCCGGTGCTGTCGTGCGTTCGGGCCATGACGATGCTCATGGAGTCGTTGAGAACAACCTCCTGGCCCGGGTGGAGGCCGTCAACCAGTTCAGGGTGGATGCCGACGCGCATCTTCCGGCCGCTGGAGTGCACATCAGCCGAACCGTCGTCATTTAACTGCAGCACCGTCCCGTAGGCCGACGGCGGCTGGGAGAGCTTCTCGACCTCGTCGCGCAATATGGTGATTCGCTCTCTCGCCGCCTCGATGGTGGCCGTCAACTTCTGGTTCCGAGCATTGGCACGGGCCAGCTCGCGGCTGGCGTCACGGGCTTCCGACTCCAGGAGGTGGATCTGGCGGGGCGAGTCGACCAGACGGCGACGGAGCTCGGCGACCTCGCGTTCCAGGCCCTCTCGTTCCGAACCCTCGCTCTTGCAGGCCGCAGGGTCCACGGGAACACCACTTCCCGTATTCCCCGGGTCGTCGTCGGCTGACTCCACCTTGATCTCGTCCACGAGGCGACCCTAGCCCCGGCCTCCGGAGCGGCCAGTGCCAGCGGTCACCCCGGCCAGAAGGGTGCATTACGACGCCCGGGGGGTAGGTACACTCTCGTCAGTCCCGGTGGTCTTCGCCACGTGGGATGAGGTCGGTCCCCCCGGCCTGGCCCCAGCACTTCGGCACGGTCGACCGTGTCCACAGAGAGGAACCTCACCGACGATGAAGGTCTGGATCGACCAAGATCTGTGCACCGGCGATGGCCTGTGCGAGGAAATCGCCCCTGACGTATTTGCCCTCCTGGACGACGGCCTGGCCTACGTGAAGGACGGGGACAAAATCCTCAGCGACCCGGGAGGTGCCGAGGCCGTGGTGCCCGTGCCCGCCGGGCAGGAAGAGGCCACCATCGAGTCGGCCGAAGAGTGCCCCGGAGAGTGCATCTACATCGAGGTCGACTGACACCGGTTCCCGTGATGGCAGGCCGGCGGACTGCCTCCGGCCCGTGAGCCCCGCATTTCCTGCACTCAGAGTGATCTCCCTGGCCAGCGTCCCTTTCCTTGGGGCGATCTAGCTCCTTAGGGCGATCTAGGACCTGGATCCCTGTACCCAGGTTCGGAATCGGGCTAGTTGACGCATGGCCCGGCCGGCTCCGGGCTCGACCGGACCCGCTCAAGAAGGATTTGCAACGCGTTGGACTGGACGGCGTAGGCCACCGGTGACCCACCACGGGCCCGAGAAAAGGTGATGCCGACCACCCGCCCGGCACCGTCTACCACGGCGGCGCCGGAATGCCCTACGACGACCGTCGCTGCGAGAATGAGGGCGTCGCGCCCGTCGGCCTCTCGACCATAGATGTCAGCCCCTGTCGCTCGGATCCGTCGGGCAATACCTGCAGGAACAAGCCGCGGGCCCGTCGACTCGTGGACCAGCATGGCGCCCACTGTCCCAGCAACCGCCTCGCCCAGCGCAAGGGGGAGGGGCATCTTCCCGTGATTCACGGGAGCCAGGACGGCGAGGTCGGCCACCGGATCGAAGCCAACCACTCGGGTGGCCACCTCTGCACCTTCGACAGTCACCACCGGTGCCGCGATGCCAGCCACCACGTGGGCACTGGTCGCCACCAGGCCACCAGCAACCACAAAGCCTGAGCCGACCTGTGCCCGACCACAATCAAGGCCACGGACACCGACAATCGATTCCGACAGGCGGACCACCAGGGCGTCGGACAGGCCGTGACCCACCGGTGGTGGACCCACCTCGGACGGGTCGACGACCACTGATGGATTCTGGGTCGGGCGGTCAGCGACCGACCCTCCGACCGCGACAAGGGTGATCGTCAGAGCCGCTGCCAACGTCGCCACCACCGCCGCCATCAGAGCCAGTCGAGCGACCCTCGGTCGGGCAACTCGCGGACCGGTCACGGAACCAGTAGGCGAGCATGGGTTAGAAACGCCGTGTGGGCCACCATCCGGTGATCCGGTCGGACGGCATCGCCGTCCACATGCCAGGTGCGGTTCAGCACCTCAACCGTCTCCGCAAATCGGAACCCGTACTCGTCCAGCACCGTACGGAAACGGGTGGCCTGCACGATGCTCGGCGTGTAGGCCACGATGATCCCGCCAGCGTGGAGCGCCTGGGCCGCGTGGGGAACGACCTCCCACGGCTCCGGTAGGTCGAGGATCACCCGGTCGTAGTCGCTGCCTGAGATTCCCTCATACGCGTTCCGCATCTGGACGTCATACCGTCCGAGAGCATCGTCGCCCAGCATGGTGGTGACGTTGGCCACGGCACGGGCTGCGAAGTCGTCGCGAATCTCATGGCCGGTGACCACAGCTCCAGCCCGGAGAAGAGTCATTGACAATGCGCCCGAGCCCACGCCCGACTCCAGAATCCGGGCCCCGGGGAATACGTCCGCCAGCATCAAGAGCGGTCCGAGGTCTTTCGGGTAGATGACCTGTGCTCCTCGCGGCATCTTGAGCACGTAGTCGGCCATGGTCGGGCGGAAGGCGGTGAACATCGAACCCCGGCTTGACCGCAGGACAATGCCCTCGTCGGCGCCGAGGATCTCGTCGTGGGCGATCACCCCGGTGTGGGAATGGAACTCCGCCCCAATCTCCAGCTCAACCAGGTAACGACGCTGCTTCCGGTCGACCAGGAGGACCTGGTCCCCCACCACAAACTGGCGGATCATGGGGCTTCCTCCAACAATGTGCCCCCATCGGCCATCGACCCCCTGGTGGGACTGAGCGTCACAGGGACCCCGCTGTCCTCATTGCCGGAGCCGCAAGTCCTGTCAGGGTGGGATCCACCGGCCCGTTCCAGGAGTCGGCAAAAGGCACACACCTCGCCGCCCGATGGCGCACCACATTGGATGCACACGCCGACCGTGACGCTGCTCCCGTCGGGGAACTCCTCGGCCGTCGGGGCAAACCGGTCCACGGCCCGACTCAGGAAACCGGAGTAGAAGGCCTCCTTGGAACCCGGAGACTGTTCCTCGATCGCGTTTAGGGCCTCCTTGTAACCGAGGTGTTTGTTGCCCAAGGCCATCGGGCACTCCTCGACCACGTAGTCGATCCCCCGCAGAACGCAGTAGGCCGCCATCTCTCGTTCGCCGAGACGGACAAGTGGTTTGACCTTCTTCGGGAATCCGGCCCCAGCAGGAAGGACCGGTCGCTGGCGACCCAGGTATTCGTCCTGCCATCGCAGGACATTGCCAAACAGAACCGCCGCCTCGTCGTCGAGGTTGTGGCCGGTGGCTACTGCGTCGTAGCCGCCACGTCTCGCCGCATCATCGAACAGGTGTCGTTTGGACATCCCACATGCGCTGCACGGCACCCGACGAGCGGCCCGTGCACCATCGGGAACGTTGAAGCCGTAGTCCCCCGGAAGGTCCACCACCTCAAGTCGGAGACCCCGTTCCTCAGCAAACCGACGGACGTAACCCTCCGATGATTCGCTGTAATCCCCGATGCCCAACCCCACGTAGAGCCCATCGACCTCGTACCCCAGCTTGACCAGGATGTCCCAGAGGGCCAGGGAGTCCTTACCGCCAGAGGCGGCCACCAAAACGCGGTCACCTGGGGTCAACATGTCGTGCTTGTCGATGGCCTTGGCCACCTGATCGCGACAAAGCCGCAAAAAGTGGTCGACGCAGAAGTTGGCGTTGTGGCGTCGGATATCAATGACCGCCGGCTCCCGACACACCCGACACTTCATGAGGTGCTCCCGCTCGACCGGCACCCACTAACGGCGCCGCCGGAGATCACCGACCGGATCTCGACCTTGTCGTCGTCGGCCAGCATGGCGTCGCCAGGCACCAGAGTGCCGTCCCGGATTACCAGTACCGACTCACGGTTCAACGAAAGGCGAGCCAGCAGGGCGGTCACCGCCATGGGCCCATCGAACTCAACGGTCCGGGTCGGGTTACGCAACTCAACCTGCATCACTCCGCACCCGACGAGCCGTCACCGACCGGAAAGCCGACCAAGGACGGTGATGACCTTGATGCATCTCCTGAAAGGTGGCGGATCTCGAGTGCCTCGCCCGCCCTGAGACGTTCGCGAAACACGACGGGCCGGGGTCGACCAGCACGCCGAAACAACTGCCCGACCACACCCACCACCAAGACGATCTGCCAGGCACGTGAACCCCCGATCAAGCCACGCCGAACGGCGTTGGCCAGCAGGCCCGACCTCAGGCCTCCCGGTAGCCCGACCATCAGATCCGACGTACCTCGACCACCGTGGACCGTCGCTGACCGGCTCGCCGGCCGACCAACCAGGCCACAGCAACGACCGACACGACCACCACTACCGCGCCGGTCAGGAACAGAGATCGACGTTCTGCCACCCGGTCTTCGGTTCCGACGACAGTGGCCCGCAGTTCGGCCTCCAAATCGTCCCTGGTTATCCGCTCATCAGCCATCAGCGATCGTCCGCTCCGCCGAGTGAAGCGCTATCAGAGACGCGCGATCCGAGTAGTGCAATCGTGGCTATCAGCGCCAGGGCCACGATCAAGTAGGGCGCCCAAGACCAGGATCCCTCGAACGCCGAGCATCCCTGCAGAAACCGGAGAGCACCAATACCGACCAGAACCGCCCCGGCGCCCATCAAGACTGATCCTGCGGCACCAAAGCCGAGGAACCGGCCCAGAGCACGCAACGGTTCGACCGTCTCCTGACGCACGTAGCGCTTGAGGATGTCCGGAAGGTCGCCGGACTTCGAATCGGAAGCCATGGGCCATCCACGCTACCGGCGAGCCTCCACTCCGGCCCCGTCGCCGTCCAAGCACCCAGAGCCGCCGGACTCCACTCAGAAGTCGTCGAGTTGCCCTGCGAGTCGAAGGTCGACCACCTCACGGACCTCATTCACCAGATGGCCAAGCAAGGCCAGACGTTCGGGGGCCCGGTCGCATTCGAGAAGTCTCTGACGATCATGGACCGAGATGGGCGCTAGGGCCGCCAACTGCAACGCACCCAGTGCCGGGTCGTCGGCCACCTCGAAGGTCGCATCGGCTACCGGTTCGCCCAACTCGCTGAGAGCTGCAAGGACCCTCCTCATCGTCCTGATGAGTTCCTGGAACGCCGACCTACTGGTCGGCGTTCCAGGCGTATCTGGCATCGGGGTGACCTCGGCCATCGGATACGGGTCATCGTCCAGCCACGTCTGGACCCGGATGCGCTGGAGGCCGACGGCTGCTACAGACCAACGACCGTCCGGCGCCTGCCGAGCTTCAATCACCCGGGCCCGGGTCCCGACGTCACAGCGTTGCTCTCCGCCGCCGACCTCGCTCCCCCGGCGGATCAGGACAACACCGAACTCTCGATCCCCGGCCATCAGGTCAAGAATCAACTGTCGGTAGCGGTCCTCAAAAATGTGCAGAGGCAGGAACCCGGAGGGCATTAGGACGGCGCCCAACGGAAACATCGGCAACCGTCGAACCTCGCCCACCGTCACCCCCCCGAGGTCTCGGCCGCCACCGAATCGGCTGTCGCAGGATTCAGCAGAGGGCGGGGCGACAGCAGGTCGACTACCGGCCCCGACGGATAGGAGAGCATGGACAGGACAACCTCCTCATGAAGGTCCCGGATTTCGTACGGCAACTCGCCGTTGCTGATCAGGGCAAAGGCCAGCCGTCGGCCGCCCGGGGTGTCGATCACGCCGGCCAAACTGCTCACCCCCCGCAGCGTCCCCGTCTTGGCCCTCACGCGACCCTCGCCGGCGGTCCCCACGAACCGCTTCTTCATCGTGCCCCGGTCGCCGGCCACCGGTAGGGCGTCCACCAGGACCGATCCCACCTTCTGATCGTCGAGGATGCTCGCCAGTAGTCCGCAGGTCAATCGGTTATCCGGGTCCAGTCCACTCCCATCATGTGGAACTACCCCTTCCACGGGGTGGCCGGCTGCCCCAAGGGCATCGAGGAGCACAGAAAGGCCCCTGACGGTCGTTCCCCTGTCGGTGGGCGTGTGGCCCATCTCCTTGATCAACAGTTCTGCGGTGGTGTTATCACTCTCAACGAGCATTTGTTCGACTAGCAGGCGCACGGGCACGGAGTCCAGGGAGGCCACCGTGCGCCAGCCGGGCGCACCAGGCACCGTGCCGGAATCCACGCGGCCCCGTATCACCACGCCCCGAGATTCGAGATGGTCATCGAACAGCCGTGCCGCCAGGATGGCCGGGTCATCAGAGGGCACGCTCAATGAGGACGCCGGATTGACCGCGTCCCAGTTCGTGAAACCGTCATCCACCGAGAGCGCGCTCAACGGACCCGACTGGATCGACCAGCCGGGCTTGAATCGATCCGGCCACGTCCCTAGGTAACGGATGGCGTCGTACCGGGACTCATCTCCCACCACCGAACCCTGAACCTCCCGAATCCCCGAGGCCACCACGGCGTCAGCTAGATCAGCCAGGTCGGAATAGGCAAATGGATCATCGAAGCGGTCGGCATAGGGGGTCGTCATCAGCAGTGGATCTCCACCACCGACTAGCCAGAGATCCCCGAGCACCACGCCGTCGACCGATGGTTCCTCGACTACCACCTTGGTGGTGAGTACCGAATCGGGACCCAGGACGTGTAATGCGGCAAGGGCGGTCAATAGCTTTTGGGTACTGGCCGGGGCCATGGGTGTCAACGACTCCAGAGAAACGAGGTCTAAGCCGTGCTCGGCCACCGCAAGGCATGTCCCTGGTGGAAGGGCCTCCACCGGGGCGACGAGCTCTTCACGGAGGCGCCGTTCCGCGGTAGGTGACTGCAGGAACTCCGGAATCCTCCGCACGGACAGCGCCGGGGTATCAACCGATGCAGGCGACCTCGCCGGGGGAACGATCTCGGAGGCCGCTATGGCACGGTTTGTTCTCTGGGCCTGGAGGGCGGACAACACAGTGATGGTGAGCAGCAGGAGTGGGAGTACGAAGCGCCGGTTCACGGAGCAGCATGCTACGACTCGAACCCTTGAGCGACGGGGCGCTCTTTGAGCTGGTTATCAGGAGCGCCAGACATCGTTCCGAGATCCTGACGTCCTAGGTTCACCGTATGCAGATCCTCGCCGCACTCTTCTTCGAGGGCATCGACCTCCGGTCGGTGGCCGGCGGAGCGACCCATATCGACCTGACCGGCATCCAGTTCAGTGCCTCTTCCCCCACAGAGCCACCGGTGTCCTGGTCCCCGCACCTGATAGTGGTCGTGCGCTGCCCCGATGACCACAGCGGCCAGGGCGTACTGGAGGTGGTCTTCAGCCGTGACGGCGCGCAGGTGGCCCGCAATGTCCAGCCACTATCGGTGGAACCCGGCCGCTTCGGCTATCGCTTGGTCCGGGCAGAATTGGAGTTCGCGGAGTTCGGGACCGTCGAGGCGGCGTGTCGGGTCGACCAGGGACCGGCCACCGTCGTGCCCTTCACCCTGCTCCCCCCTCCCGGCCCCTCGGCCTGAGTTCCATGGGCTCATACGCCACTGTGGTTAGCCAGCACCCAGACACAGCGGTTGCCGTAGCCGAGGTGATCGGCCAGAGCCTCGAGCGCATCGGAAGTCAACCGGGCCTAGCGATCCTTTTCGCTTCTGGTGCACATGCCGGCGAGGCACCCCGCATCGCTAGAGCCGTCCGACATGGTCTCTCCCCGACCGTCCTCCTTGGTTGCACAGCAGGTGGAACACTGGCAAACCGCCAGGAGATCGAAGAGGGCCCATCCATTGTTCTGTTCACGGCCCAGATCGACGGTACGCGCCCACTTCGCCTCGACAGTCCCCGCCTTCCCGACGACCTGCCCACCGGAAGTGCCGTCGTACTGATGGGTGACCCATTTAGCTTCGATGCTGCGACGCTCGCAGCATCGGTGCGTCCGGACCTCACCGTGGTGGGGGGATTGGCATCAGCTTCGGCCCGCCCGGGTGGAAACCACCTCGTCTTGAATGACGCCACGTTCACCACTGGTGCGGTAGCTCTTGTCTTACCCGTAGGTGTCGATGCTCGGGCCGTGGTGGCCACTGGGTGCCGGCCTGTCGGCGACCCCATGGTGGTGACCGACTCCGAGGGCAATCGCATTCTGAGCCTGGCAGGGCGACCAGCCCTGGAACGCCTCGCCAGGTTGATCTCCTCAGCGGACGAGGCGGACGCCGATCGGATCCGACGGGGGGTCCACCTGGGGGTCGTCTTCGACGAGCACCGCGAGGAGTTCGGCGCCGGGGACTTCCTCATCCGATCGATAGTCGGGACGGACAAGGCCGCTGGTGCCCTCGTCGTAAGCGACATCGTTCCAATTGGGACCACAGTGCAGTTTCAGATCCGGGACGCCGAGGCGGCCAGCGCCGACCTCGAAGATCGCTTGTCAGACCTATCGGCCGGCGCCGCCCTGGCCTTCACCTGCAATGGTCGAGGAAGCCATCTCTTCGGTCTTGCCGGTCACGACGCCGACCACCTGGTCGACAGGCTCGACACCACAGCTGTAGCCGGCATGTCGTGTGCCGGTGAGATCGGACCCATCGGAAGCGTCCACCACATGCATGGCTTCACGGCTTCGGTCCTGCTCCTCGACGCGGTCGCCGAGGGGACCTGAGGCCGCGGATAAGGTCCGGACCGATCCATTCCAGCAGGGCCTCCGCGGCCGAAGGTGAGAGTGATGACGGGCGCTCCAGAGCAAGCGATCGACGACGAACGTCGAGCCATCGACGTGGTTCGGAGTCTGGCCATGGACGCGCCCCACGCCGCTCGTTCGGGGCATCAGGGGACCGCCATGGCCCTGGCCCCGCTAGCCCACGTGCTGTGGACCAGGGTCCTCACCTACGACGCAGACGATCCGTCGTGGCCCGACCGCGACCGGTTCATCCTTTCGGCCGGCCATGCATCGATCCTGTTGTACTCGATGCTGCACCTGACTGGTCACGGCCTGACTCTTGATGACCTCCGCGAGTTCCGCCAATGGGGGTCGGCAACACCTGGCCATCCCGAGGTCGGACATACGGCCGGTGTCGAGGTCACTACCGGCCCTCTCGGTCAGGGCATTGCCAACGGCGTCGGCATGGCTATTGCAGAGCGCAACCTCCGGGCCCGCTTCGGAGCGGAGTTGACCGACCACCACACCTTCGTGGTTTGTGGAGACGGGGACCTGGCAGAGGGCATCAGTCACGAGGCAGCATCCCTCGCCGGCCACCTGGGCCTCGGTCGCCTGATAGCCGTGTACGACGACAACCACGTGACCATCGACGGGCCGACCGAACTGGCCCTGTCCGATGATGCTCCGGCTCGCTTCCGCTCCTACGGATGGCATGTCATCGATTTAGGGGAGGCTGCCGAGGACCTCGACGCCATGGAGGGCGGCATCCGTGCCGCCATGGCCATCGACGACCGTCCCTCACTTGTAGTACTGCGGAGCCACATTGGTCATCCGTCGCCCGACGTAGACACCTCGGCGGTGCATGGCTACTCCCTCACCGATGACGCCATCAGCGAGACCAAACAGCGCATGGGCCTACCCGACGAGCCCTTCCACGTACCCGATGACGTGGCGACTTTGTATCGGGCGGCAGGGCGCCGGGGTGCCGGCGTTCGGACCGAATGGAAAGCCCGTCTGGCCGCAAGTGACATCGACCGCTCCGTGTGGAACGCCGCGTGGGCTGGCGGAGGCGTCGACGGCTGGGCCGATGCCCTCCCCACGTGGGAGGTAGGCACTGCAGTGGCTACCCGGAAGGCCGGCAACGCCTGTCTTCAGGCCCTTCTCGACGTGGTCCCCGGTCTGATCGGTGGCGGTGCAGACCTAACCGGAAATACCGGCACCACGATTTCGGGCCACGGAGTCCAGGGGCCAGAGTGCCCCGAGGGGCGTCAGCTCTTCTTCGGGGTGCGGGAGCACGCGATGGGCGCCATCTGCAACGGCCTGGCCCTCCACGGTGGAATGCTCCCGGTCAACGGCACGTTCCTCGTGTTTAGCGACTACATGCGAGGCGCCGTGCGTCTGGCCGCCCTCTCGGGAGCAAAGAACATCTTTATCTGGAGCCACGACTCGGTGGGCGTCGGCGAGGACGGACCCACCCACCAACCGGTCGAGCACGCTGCAGCCCTGCGGACCATCCCGGACCTTCGGGTGATCCGACCCGCCGATGCCAACGAGACCGCCGGAGCTTGGCGGACGATCGTCGATGGGGCCGGGCCGGCTGCCCTTCTCCTGACCCGCCAGGACGTACCGGTGCTTTCCGGCACCGGCGATCACGCGGCGGTGGCCAGGGGCGGCTACGTATTGGCTGAGCCCGAGGGTGCACCCGAGGTCATCTTGATCGGGACCGGCAGCGAGGTCTCCGTGGCGATGGATGCCGCTGACACCCTGACGACGGCCGGTCGATCCGTGCGAGTCGTGTCCATGCCCTGCATGGAGGACTTCGCCAACCAGGACAGCGCCTACCGGAACTCAGTGTTACCGGGTGGCGTCCCCACCTTGTCGATAGAGGCTGGTGTGACGTTCGGCTGGGACCGCTGGGCCGACCGCTGCATCGGCATTGACCGCTTCGGCGCCTCAGCGCCCGGCGGACGGGTGATAGCCGAGTTGGGCATCACCGCTGAGGCCCTGGTCGCCGCCGCCACCGAACTGCTTTCCACCTAGCCCGCCCCATACCAGGGAGTTCCGATGACCCGACTGCACGACCTCCACGCTGAACAAGGCCAGAGCCCCTGGCTAGACAACCTCCGACGGGGGTGGATCACCTCGGGCGAGCTCCGTCGTTGGGTGGATCGCGGTGTGCGGGGAATCACTTCCAACCCTTCCATCTTCCAGAAGGCCATGACGGGCACCGATGCCTACGACGAACAGCTACGTGGTCTGGTCGATGACGGTTCGTCGATCGTGGAGAGTTACTGGGCCCTTGTCGTCCGCGACATCCTTGACGCCTTGGACATCCTCCGTCCGGTCTACGACGAGTCCGACGGCGTCGACGGCTACGTCTCCGTTGAGGTGGACCCGACACTGGCTCCGGACACCGAGGGCACCATCGCCGCTGCCCGGGCGCTCGACGAGCGGATCAACCGTCCGAACCTATACGTCAAAATCCCAGCCACTGCCGAGGGGATTCCGGCTATCCGCCAGATGATCTCTGAAGGCCGGAGCGTGAATGTGACCCTCGTCTTCTCCCTAGACCGATACGCCGACGTCATGGAGGCCTACGTGTCTGGACTCGAAGGGTGTCTCGGCGATCTGTCGAGCGTCTCGTCAGTCGCCTCGTTCTTTATCAGCCGAACCGACAACGAGGTCGACCGTCGACTAGATGCCATCGGCACTGACGATGCCCTCGGACTGCGGGGTCGGGCCGCCGTGGCCCAGGGCCAAGTGGCCTACGACATGTTCCAAAAGGTGTTCAGCGGCCAGCGTTGGGATGCCCTGGCCGCTCGTGGTGCCCGCGTGCAGCGACCCCTCTGGGCATCTACCTCGACCAAGAATCCCACCTATCCCGACACGCTCTACGTCGACACCCTCATAGGACCCAACACCGTCAACACGCTGCCTGACGCCACGTTGGAAGCCTTTGAGCACCACGGCACGGTGGCCCGGACCGTAGATGCCGATCCGGCGGCCGCGCATGGTGTCCTGCGCGACGTAGCGACTGCCGGGGTGGATCTCGACGACGTGGCCCGAGTTCTAGAGGACGAGGGCGTCTCGGCCTTCGTGAAGTCGTTCGATGAACTACTGGGCAGCCTCGGCGAGAAGGTCGACGGCTTCTGAACAGGACGTCGGGCCGGGTCCGTTGCTTTTTGCAACGGACTGCTACTGTCAGCCGATGCCATCAGCCATTCACGCAGAAGCGAATCCGATCGGCATCGCCCATGAACCAGAATGCTCGATCGCTGCCACGCTCGAGGCGGTCGGCGATCGTTGGACATTGCTCATCCTACGAGACCTCTTCCGGGGGGTTCGCCGGTTCGAGGCCCTCCACCGCGACCTGGGCATTGCACGGAACCTCCTGACTGATCGGCTTCACCGGCTGGCCGGACTGGGCATCGTCCATCGGGTGCCCTACCAGGACCGGCCCGTACGCCACGAATACCGGCTGACCACCAAGGGCGCCGACCTCTCCCCCGCTCTGGTGGCCCTCATGCATTGGGGAGACCGCTGGTACGCCGAAGACGGACCGCCGACGCTCCTCATCCACGACACCTGTGGAACCCCACTCGACCAGGCAGTGTCCTGTCCCGAATGCGACGAAACCGTTTCGCCCCACCACATACGCAGCCGCCCCGGCCCAGGGCGCACCATTGAGGAGACCCTGTGACCAAACAGGACCACACCTACCGGAACAAGACGGCACCGAACCCCCTGACCGAGCTTCGTGGCGATGAACTTCGTGCGGCCGCCCGGAGTATCCGTGACGCCCACCATGGGGGCCGGATCACCTACAGCCCCAAGGTCTTCATCCCATTGACCATGCTGTGCCAAGACCGCTGTGGCTACTGCACCTTCGCACAACCTCCGGCACGCTTGGAGGCGCCATACCTCTCTACGGACGAGGTGTTGGCCATTGCACACCAAGGCGCCGAGGCGGGCTGCCACGAGGCGCTCTTCACCCTGGGCGAGCGTCCCGAGCTCCGATACCCGATAGCAGCCGACTGGCTGGAACGCAACGGCTACCAGTCGACCATCCACTATCTAGCCGCAATGGCTCAGCTGGTCCTGACCGAGACCGGACTGCTCCCACACGCCAATGCGGGAGCACTGTCCATTGAAGAACTGGCAACACTCCGTTCCGTCTCGCCGTCCCAGGGAATGATGCTCGAGTCCCTCGTGGCCGACCTGCACTGCCACCGAGGGGCTCCCGACAAGGCCCCCGAACGACGCCTGGCCACCCTCGAAGCCGCCGGTCGCCTCTCTATCCCTTTCACCACCGGCATCCTCGTGGGAATCGGTGAGACCCGCTGGGACCGGATCGAGGCGCTGGAAGCCATTGCCACATCCCACGCCCGATACGGCCATGTCCAAGAAGTGATCGTCCAGAATTTTCTACCCAAGCCGGGTACGGCCATGCACAACGCCCCAGCTTGCCCACCCGACGAATACCTAGACGCCATTGCCCTAGCCCGGGTCATCCTCCCCCCGGAGATCCATCTGCAGGCACCGCCCAACCTGTCCGACGACTTCGGCGTGCTACTCGACGCCGGCATCGATGACTGGGGCGGCGTTTCGCCGGTGACCACTGACCACGTCAACCCCGAGCGGCCCCGGCCCGCCCTGGAGCTCCTAACCTCGGTGACCGTCGAACGGGGCTTCACGGTGGCCCCCCGACTCACCGCCTACCCCGAGTTCGTCTGCGATCCGAACCGCTGGTTCGATAAAGGCCTGCACTTCGCAGTCATGGATAGGAGCGACGCCGCCGGACTGGGTCGTGACGATCCAGGAGCCGTCTTTCCTGAGGCCATTGAGACCGTTTCCGCCGCCGACGGTGCCGAAGTCCGTCAGGTCGGATCTGAATCGACGGCCTGGTATTCGGGTGCCCCCGTTCGGCCCGTCCACCTGGTGCCCGGTCCGTCAACCGCTCACGGACGAATCCGGGAGGTCCTCGACGGCGTGCTGGCCGGACAACGTACCGGCCACGACGAACTCCTGGCCCTCTTCGCCGCAAGGGGACCCGAGGTCGTCGCAGTGGCCGAGGTGGCCGACGAACTACGGCGTCGACGGGTCGGCGACGAAATCACGTGGGTAGCCAACCGAAATATCAACTACACGAACGTGTGTACCTACAAGTGCCGGTTCTGCGGGTTCTCCAAGGGCCCGTTGTCGTTGAACCTCCGGGGCACGCCTTATCTCCTGGAGATGGATGAAATAGCCGGCCGGGCCGCCGAGGCCGCACAGATGGGCGCCACCGAGGTCTGCCTCCAGGGTGGCATCCATCCGGACTTCGACGGTGAGTACTACCTGGACGTGACCCGGGCAGTCAGGGCCGCGGTCCCTGACATACACGTCCACGGCTTCACCGCTCTTGAGGTCACCGAAGGCGCTCGCCGTCTCGGCGAGCCGCTGGTCGAGTACCTCCGCCGGGGTTACGAAGCTGGGCTTCGATCCCTGCCAGGAACGGCAGCCGAGATCCTCGACGATGAGATCCGTGCCGAGCTGTGCCCCGACAAGATCACCACCGACGAGTGGCTGGAGGCCCACCGCGTCGCCCATTCCGTCGGCATCCGATCCAACGTCACCATCATGTACGGGTCGATCGAGCGTCCCAAGCACTGGGTTCGCCACCTGCTTCGTTGCCGTGACCTTCAGGACGAAACCGGCGGCTTCACCGAGTTCGTCGGACTGCCGTTCGTACACATGGCGTCACCCATCTACCTCCAGAAGAAGTCCCGTCGGGGTCCGACCTTCCGCGAGAACCTCCTGATGCACTCCGTGGCCAGAATTGCCTACGACGGATCAATCGACAACATCCAGTGTTCGTGGGTGAAGATTGGCTTTGACGGCGTCCGCCAGCTGCTGCAATCCGGGGTGAACGACCTTGGAGGAACCCTCATGGACGAGAACATCTCTCGTGCAGCCGGCGCCGAACATGGACAGGGGGTAACCGAAGCCGACCTCCGCGAGCTCGTGGAGCCGCTCGGCCGATCGCTACGTCAGCGGACCACTCTCTATGGCGACGTGGAGGCCGGTCATCGCCTCCACGTGGCACGACCCCACGATGGCCGCGTGCTCATCCCTCTGGTCGTCAACTGAGACCATCCAACCTGCACAAGCTGACCTGACCCTGCTGGCCAACTTCAGCGGCCGACAGGGGTCACCATCACCAGTCCGAACGATCCGGTTCGTCTAGGAGGTGGGCGGCCTTCTCTACGGCCCGTCTGGCTCTGGTGAGTCGCTTTTCGTCAACCGGCAACTCTTGGCCGCCAGCATCGATCGACTCGCGAAGTCGGACAAGGGCCAGGTCGGCCAACTCCTCAGCAATCGCCTCCAGGCGGCTTCGAATCTCCTCGAACTCACCGGCCACGTTCGGACACCTCACTTCGATCTTTCTCGGAACCCGGGTCTGTTTCCGACCTACGGCAGGCGTCGGCTAGTACCTCCACAGGGTGCCGCACGTGGAGCCCGACGGCCGCAAGGTGGAGCGCGCAACCCGGGTTGGCGCTAACCACCGTGGTGGCCCCGCTGCGGTCCGTCGCCCGAGCCACAGCCGCTACCTTCCGGTCCCGGGCGTCGCCGGCCAGTCCCGGCTGGACCAGGGAGAAGGCGCCACCGGCGCCACAGCAGAGGCCTTCATCATCGAGTTCCACCAGGTCCACATGGGGGGCCAAGACTTCCCGGACGGCACCGTGGCAGCCCTGGGCGTGCCGTAGGTGACAGGGATCTTGGACAATCACCGACTCACGCGGCCCGCTCTCCGGGCCGGATGACGGCAGGGCGACCAGACGTCCATCGGCAGCTAGCCACTCCTGGATGTCGTACACCCGGTCGGCGAAGGCCCTGGCCTCTGGGGTACGCAGCAGCGTTCCGTATCCCTTGAGCGCCGCACCACAGCCGGCGGAATCGAGCAGGACAGGCTGGTCACCAGTCAGTGCGGAGACCACTCGCTCGGCGTGTCGCCGTGCCTCCGATTCGAGACCAGCATGGCCATGCAGGGCACCACAACAACCGACACGATCACCGGACCGTTCGACGGTGACCCCGATAGCCGTCAGGACTTCCTCAGCGGCCCTATGGACCTCCGGTTGCCATACATCCATGACACACCCAGTGAACAGAACCACCTCGGACGGGTCGTTCGCCGCCGGGTTCATCTCTGAACGAGGGGGAAAGCCGGGTGCAGACAGCCTTGGCCTTCGCAACGGCAGTCGAGCCGGAAGGGCCGCGGTCATCGATCGCGGTGCCAGTCTCAGGAGGCCTAGGCGCTGCAGGACGGCCAGGACGGTCGTGCCCAACCGGAGCAAACCCGGTCGACCGAGACACCACAAGCCAGCCCGAAGCTTTAGAGGTGGCCGCCTGACCTGAGCAACGGCTACCCGTGTGGTGGCGATCAGGTCGCCGTAAGGAACGCCCGATGGACAGGCGGTGACGCATCCCAGGCACTGGACGCAGGTGTCCATCGCATCGAGCCACTCGCTGTCTGGTGTCATGCCCTCCCATTCGACGGCACGCATCAGGGAGATACGCCCACGTGGAGATCGTCGTTCATCGCCGGTCACCCGGTAGGTCGGGCAGTGAGGGAGGCACAGACCGCACTGAACGCAGGCGGCCAGCGACTTGTCATCAAGGCCTAACGGCGTCGCCGATCCGGTCTGTGCCGGTGGCAATGGGACGCTCATGCTGTCATTCGGTACGGATCTCGTCCCGGGTTTAGGCGTCGGAGTGGGTCAAACGCGTCGCGCAGACGGTCGGCGAGGGCGCGCACGCCGACCGATACCACGGGGGTTCCAACGGGACCCGACCGATGGACCACTCCACTTCCCAGGGCCCATACCCCACCTTCAGGGAGGGTGCCCGACCAGCGGTCCCACCCTGCTGGCAGAACGGGCTCATCTGCGGCGATAAACCCGAGGGCCTCGAGGCATCGAATCTCGCCGGCCACATCGGCAGCGCTCCCTTCGATTCTCACGGTGCTCCGCACGCCGTCCCACAGAACGGTGGCAGGCCGGTATAACGCACCCATCACGATCCCAGTCGGTACCTCGCCGACCATCCAGGCCCCCACCTCGGGAACTGGTCGGGTTCGGAGGATGACCCGTCCCACGAGAGCCAGTGTCCCCAGCGAACCCACGAGGAGACGGCACATGTCGTATCCGGTCACGTTCTTTACCGTCGGACCGCCGGCGGTGAAGGCCTCACCATCGGCTCCCACGCAGTCCGCCTGCAACAAGACGTCGGCAATCTCGCCAAGCCGACCGCGACGCAACGGATTTCGTCCGACCATCAACGCGCCACCCACCGTGGCGCCCACCGGTCCGTCAAGGGCCACCTCCTGGCCATGCTCAGACAGTGCCGATGCCAAGTCCGCCACTGCCGTTCCCGCGCCGACTACCACGGTCATCTCCGCCGGTGAGATGGATTCGATGCCCACCGGGGCTGATATCTCTCGAACGTCTCCTGTATGACCGGGGACGGCTCCGACCATCCAACGGGTCCGTCCCCCACAGACGCAGACGGTTCCGGCGTCGCCGACCTCGTCACGAAACGCTCCCATGTCGATCAAACCCAGGTCCCGTCAGGGGCCCGCCCGAGGCTGGTCACATGACCACAGCTGGCGCCGCCAGGCAGCACCTTGCCAGGATTGGCTAGGCCCTCGACGTCGAACGCCCGCCGCAGGCGATCCTGGGCCTCCAGGTCGGCCGGGCTGAACTGCATCGACATGAAGCGCTTCTTCTCAAGCCCAATGCCGTGCTCCCCGGACAGCACTCCACCCGCCTCAACCGAGATCCGTACGATCTCCTCACCGGCCTCCAAGACGCGCTCCATGACTCCCGGCTCACGAGCGTCGAAAACAATGAGAGGGTGGAGGTTGCCGTCACCGGCGTGGAAGACGTTCATGACGATCAAGTCCCGTTCTTCGATCACCTCGTAGATCCGGGACAAAACTTCGGCCAGTCGGGTACGAGGGATGACGGTGTCGTTCAGGTAGTAGTCGGGCTTGATCACCGCAATCGCTCCGAAGGCGCTCTTTCGGCCCTTCCAGATCCTCATCCGCTCCTCCTCGTCGGCGGCCACCCGAACCGTCCGGGCTCCATGGGCCGTCCCGATGGCCTCGATCCGGTCGATGGACTCCGCCACGCCGCCCGGAAGGCCGTCCAACTCAACGATGAGGACCGCCGCAGCGTCCAGTGGATAGCCAGCATGCACGAAGGGTTCGACGGCCTCGACGACCCGCTGGTCCATGATCTCGAGCGCGGCGGGCACGATGCCGGCGGCAATCACCGCACTAACCGTGTCGGCAGCACCGGCCACACGGTCGAAGTCCAACAACAACGTGGCCACCTCGGGCGGATCCTCGGTGAGTCGAACACAGATACGCGTCGTGATCCCAAGGGTTCCCTCGCCGCCTACAAAAGCTCCCCGGAGGTCGTAACCCGATGCCCGTCCTTCCTCAGCGCCGAGGATCACCACTTCTCCGTCCGGGAGCACCACCTCGACGGCCAATACGTGCGCGCTGGTCACCCCGTAGAGCAGGCAGTGGGGGCCTCCCGAGTTGTTGGCTACGTTGCCACCGATCGTGCAGGCCTGTTGGCTGGACGGATCCGGGGCAAAATGGAGGCCGGTGCCCTCCAGGTGCCGTGAGAGGTCCAGGTTCACTACGCCAGGTCCCACCCAGGCCAGGCGACGTTCCACGTCGACCTCGTGGATGACGTCCATCCGGGTTGTCACCACCATTACAGGCTCGTCGCAGGGCACGGCTCCACCAGACAACCCCGTTCCCGCCCCACGGGGCACGAACGGACGCCCATGGCCGATCGCCACGGATACGCAGGCAGCCACCTCGGCGGTACTTTCGGGGAAGCAGACGATCCCGGCCCGACCACCCCTCGTCACCGAGCCATCATGGCTGTACAGGCTCTGGGCCCCGACTCCGGCTTCGACCCGGCCACGACCCAAGACCTCAACTAGGTCGCGCTCCAACGGATCGGTGATCGGATCGCTCCGACGGGTAATCAGCCGCCCTAGAAGGGACCGGGTCAAAGGGCTTGTCACGATTGCAGTCTGCCCGACAGGGCCGCCATAGCCGGGATCCACCCTTGGGTCCCGAACGGGACATTGGTCGGGCGCTAACCCAACGTTGGACGGGGTCGCGATCAGACGACCCACCCGTCCGAGGATCAGCGGGTCCGAGGGTGTAGGAAGAACGACGTGAAACGGCTCCGCACCATTGCCACCCGTGGTGACACCCCGGTGCTGGCCCTGGCGATCATCACCGGGCTGCTCGTAGCCACTCTGGTCGCCGCCTTCGAATATATAGCGGCAACCGTGGTCCTTGAACGAGTCCTGCACCGGCCACTGTGGCAGATCGCCATAGCCCCCGGCGTGGGACTCCTTCTAGCCTCGTTGATTCTGCGATACCCGGGTCGGCGAATGCTCCCGAGCACCTCCGACGAGTTCAATCGCGCGTTCCATGATCGGAACCCGCGCCTTCCTCTCCGGGACCTCCCGATAAAGCTCTTGGCAGGCATCTCGACCATCGGGTTAGGCGGTGCGCTCGGCCTGGAGGGCCCGTCAATCTACGCCGGCTCGACCCTCGGCCTCGGCTTGCGTGACCGGTTCCGCCGTTGGCTTCGTCGAGAGGACGTCAAGATCCTCCTGACCGCCGGAGCGGCGGCTGGGGTGGCCGCCGTCTTCAAGGCACCGGCTACCGGGGTCCTCTTTGCACTGGAGGCACCGTACCGAGACGACGTGAACCGTCGGGCTTTGCTGCCCTCGTTGCTCGCCTCGGCCACCAGTTACGTCGCCTACATCAACCTCATCGGCCATGACGCCGTCATCCCGTTCCTGAACGATCCCGAGAACCGCATCGGTCTGAACGTCAAACAGTTGGCCCTCCGGGCCGACACCGAAGTGGTCTGGTTCGACGCCGCCGACCTGGCCGGGCTGTTTACCGCCGTGGAGGTGGGCGACGTGTTCGGCGCTCTCCTGCTTGGGGTCTTTGCCGGCCTCGGAGGCCGTTCCATGGCGTGGCTCGTCCGGTGGGCCAAAACACAGTCCAAGACCGACTCGTTCGTCTCCCGGGTCCTCATCTCCGGAGCCTCACTGGCCGGTTTGGCGTTCGTCGCCGACGTGGCGTTTGGCTCTCCTCTGACCATCGGACCGGGCTTCGAGGCCATGGAGTGGGTGGTCAGGCCGGACCACGGCCTAGGCCTAATTGGCCTGTTGTTCGGCATGCGGATCGCCGCCACCATCGTGACCCTGGCCGGTGGCGGGGTAGGCGGACTATTCATTCCCTTAGCCGTGCAGGGCGTCATCATCGGACAGTTCACCGGCATCATGTTGGAATCCGACCGGCCCGGCCTCTACCCGACGCTCGGCCTGGCAGCCTTCTTGGGCGCCGGCTACCGCGCTCCCATCTCAGCGGTGATGTTCGTCGCAGAATCGACAGGCGGTTCCTTCGTGGTGCCGGCCCTTGTCGCTGCTGCGGTCAGTCAGTTGGTGGCCGGCAAGTCCTCCGTCGCTGAGCATCAGCACTCAGTCCGACTGGGCCACCTCGAACGTAGGTTCACCCTGCCCGTGACGTCGGCGCTGGACACCGACGTGCTCACGGTTCCCCCAGACGCCACGGTGGCTGAATTCATGTACCTCCACGTACTCGGTCGCCGTGAGCGATCCGTAGCGGTGGTCGATGGCGTCGAGTACCGGGGAATGATCAGCCTCACGGAGGTGTCCGAGATCGATCGTTCGATGTGGGATGACACCGCTGTCGGCGACCTCCTCAACACGGAACTACCCGCCGCCCGACCGAACTGGTCACTACGGGACGCGACCGTGGCAATGGAGCAGGCTGATGTGGACGTCCTCGCGGTGACCGACGCCGAAGGCGCGTTCATTGGCATGTTGTCGGCTGAGGATATTCTCAAACTGGACGAGATTCTGGACGAAACAGGTAGCTGACCTGCAGTTCGTCGGTGGTGGACTCAGGCCGTCTCGGCCGCCTCCTCGACCGCTTCCCCAGTGGCGCCGTCCTCGTAGTCGTCAGCCCAGGCGTCGAACGCCGGGGAACTTTCCTCGTCTGTCTGGCTTTCGTTCTGCTCACCCACGTCGAGGCTGTCGAAGATCGAGTCCAGATCAAGATCCTGGTTCTGCTTCAACGCACGCGCTTCTTCGTAGCGGCGGTGTCGACCCTTCTTCACCGGGCATCCTCCCGATTGGTCACGGCATGTTCCATCCGTGTGCTCTTCTGTGATTCCGTCCAGTCAGTGCTGTGATGGAAAACCTCCACAGCAGACCGGTGCGGTTGGTCATCCTAGCGAAGCGAGCCGCCGTTCACGGAGCAGACCTGCTCTGGTGATCAGGTGCCCCGTGGCTCGAGGAGTAGCCCGCCACGGCCGTCGAAGGCCAGCGCCGCCCGACCACTTAGTAGGTCATCCACCGGGCCACCGATGACCTGATGGCGCCACCCGGTGGCCATCCGTGCACCCTCAACGCCCCGGACGAGATCTTCGATATCACTTCTCGTCCCGACGAGTGTCGGGTCAAGATCGGTATCACGCGACAACTGGGCCACCCATGCCGACACCAAGGTCACCGCCGCGCGCACGTCGTTGCCGCTGTCCCGACGAGGTGGATCGGCGACCAACGGAGGCAGATCATCAGCGGCGGCGACGGCGGCCAACAGGCCCTCGGCCACTGCCCCCTTGTGGTGACGCCCATCCAGTCCACGGATCTTCCGAAGTTCCTCTAGGGATCGCGGTGCTCGCTGGGCCACGGCCACCACACCGAGGTCAGGCACCACATGGCGGACCGGCTGATCCATGTCGGCAGCCCGCCGCTCCCGCCACGCCGCCACCGAACGAACGACGTCCCTGGCCTGACCACGAAGCTGTCGGGCTTCCTTGATGCGCCGCCAAGCATCCTCAGGCACACGCCGTCCACGTTCCCGGGCCAGCATCTCCAAGCATTCTTGCTCAGCCCATGCCAGTCGTCCGTCTGCGGTCAGACGGGCAAGGAGAAGGTCATGTATCTCCAGCAGGTTCGCTACGTCGGACGCCGCGTAGTCCAGTTGCGATTTGGTCAACGGGCGAGCCAACCAGTCGGTGAGGCGGTCCCCCTTGGGAAGGCGGAGACCGAGTTCCCGTTCGTGCAGGGAAGCCAAGGACGGCGAGGACAGGCCGGTGAACCCGGCCGCTAGCTGGGTGTCAAAGAGGTTGACGGGCACGGTCCCGCATGTGTGGTCAAAGACCTCAAGGTCCTGGCCAGCGGCATGCATGACTACCAGAACATCAGACTCCAACAGTCGGGCCATGGGACGCAGGTCGACAGCTAGCGGATCGATCAGGGCCAAGCCATCGGACCACGCCACCTGGACCATGGCGACCTTTGGAAAATACGTCTTCTCCCTGTGGAACTCGGTGTCCACGGCGATCCGCGATTCGCCCATCAGGACGTCCAGGATCTCCTCGAACTCCATCTGGTCGGTAACCAGTCGAAAGTCGACCGGCGGGCCCCCGCTCAGGATCCTGCTCCATCCACAGAGCCCGACTCCACTGGGAAATCGGCAGCGACCCAGGCGTTGGTACCACCGGCCACGTTCACGGCATCGATCCCGTTGTGACGGAGGAACTCGGCCGCAGTGCGGCTCCGACCACCCAGAGCGCAGATGACGTAGAGCGTGCCATCTGAGGGAATCTCGGCAATCCGCTCGGGCAACGCCCCCAACGGGATTCGGACGCCTCCCGGCACCCTGACCTCGTCAACCTCATCGGGCTCTCGGACGTCGAGGAGTGCGGCGCCGTCGGCGAGACGTGCCTGCAACTCGTCAACGTCCACTTCCGGGACCACTGGCTGCTCAGACATCAGAAACTCTCCCTCATGCCGCCTCTTCGGCGGATCGCGGCACCGGCATCCGTCCGATACGTCCCGAGACGTCGGGACCGCCGTTCGACCCTACCGGTCGCCGGCCCCTAGGTCGCTAGCCAAATCGGTGGGCTGGTCAACGTCACGAAACCCCGCCGACGACAGTCCATCGACCTCCACGATCCGGAGTCCCAAAGCGCTCGAGGCCTCGGCGGCCCGCCATGGCGCCCGCTCTCCCGCAGAGAATGCCGCCGTCAACAAGACGCTCGACTGCGGCAACCAGCAGGCATGCATCCACTGACGTCTGCCTGCTTCGAGGGGCACCACCACCACCGGTGCTCCATTCGGAGCCGCCGGTACCGCCGACGCCGTGGCCGCCACGTTTGACGCCGAAGGTGTCGGCAGGTCACAGGCAAGCACCACCACCGGCAGGTCCAACGCCGCGAAATGTCCGAGTGCAGTGATGATGCCGCCGAGAGGCCCCTCGCCGGGATAGCGGTCAGGCACCACGGCGAGGCCTGCGGTCGAGAGACCCTCGGCATCGCCACCCACGGCCACCACCTCCGATGCCCCAGCGGTCAGCAGCGTCCTGGCCACCGTGACAGCCATCGGACGACCGTCGACTTCGATGAGGGCCTTATCCCGACCCATTCGGCGGCTCGCCCCGCCGGTCAGAACCGCACCGACGAATGGGTTCCCAGACCCGCTGCCGGGCAGGTCGCTGATCAGGGGCAACACCGTCAGGAGGTCTCCCCGGCCATCGCCTCCGTCCAATCTGGATCCAGCTGGCGGAGAAACAGGGCACAACGCTCCGCTTCGTCCACCTCGCCGATCTGGTCGGCCACCCGAGCTAGACCAGCCAGTGCCCGCATGAACCCCCGATTGGTCGGGTGCTGCCAGCGAACGTACCCGCTGCCACGCCATCCGCTCTGTCGAAGGCGGTCGAGACCCCGGTGGTAGCCGACCCGGTAGGCAGCGTAAGCCTCCATCGCGTCCCGTCCCAGATCGCCTAGGCAGGCCCAACACTCCAGATGACGTGGCCAGTCGGCCGCTACAGCGGACACGGCGTCTCTCCGTTCCCCGGGCGTCGGTTGACCTAATGCCTCGGCCAGAGCGGCATCCGCTGCCGGCTCCTCGGACCCAAGGACCGTCTCCGAGGGGCCCGAGCCGGATAGGGAGATGGGACGGACGCCGGACGTGGAATCGTTCATCACACCGACCGTAGTACCGGCCATCGGGGGTGCCCCGACTGCGGGATCGATGCTGGCTACCCTCGCCCGATGTCCGATGATGTCACCGCGGTCACTTCTGTGGCGGTCAACGGTGGCGCGACGCCTACGCTGCTTGACCGACTCGCCGACCTCGGCGACCAAGTCCCACAGGTCGTCAAACTACCGGGCTGGGTTGAGCCCGCATTCCTCCGCTCAGTGGCTCTAGTAGCCATCGTGGCGAGCCTCGTCCTGGCCTTCGTGGCCGCTCGGATCATCCGCAGAATGGTCGTGCGGATAGTCGTGGTCGTTGTTCTTGTCGCACTGACTGCGGGCATCTGGAGCCAGCGGGTCGAGCTCGCCGACTGTGCAGCCGAGTGCTCGTGTGCCCTCTTCGGCCAGGTCGTCCAAATCCCAGCCGACCTGAATCCGAACTGCTGAGGCACCTCAACTCCGAGGCCCCGTCCTGATCAAACAGCGGGCACCCGTTCAATTCGAAGGGCGTTGGTGGACCGCGAACGCGCGTCCGTTCCGGCTAGCACGCCAACCAGTTCACCGGGTTTCACCGAACCCCTGTTCCGGGCCGCCTCGAGGGCAGCGTTGACTCGGTCATCAAGATCGCCTTCCTCGGGGAGGTGGATCGGCTCGGTCCCCCAGCTCAACGTCAGTTGACCGACCGTCCGTTCGTTCGAGCTCAGGCCGATGATGCGCGCCGCTGGACGGAAACGCGCCATCGAACGCACGGTGAACCCGCTTCCGGAGATGCACAGGATGGTCCCGATCCCCAGCTCATCGATGGCGCGGGCCGTGGCCTGGGTCATTGCGTCGGTAATGGACGTATCTGGATCATCGGTGTCGGTCATTCGCAGGTCCGAAAGTTCCGCCATCCATCCCCGGTGGTCGAAGGCATCGTCGGCCCGCTCGGCGATCCGAGACATGGTGGTCACCACGTTTACCGGATCCACACCGACCGCCGTCTCACCCGAAAGCATCACCGCGCTCGATCCGTCCCAGACGGCATTGGCCACATCTGAGGCCTCGGCCCTAGTCGGCTCAGGATTGGCGACCATTGTCTCAAGCATCTGCGTCGCGGTGATGGCCGGTCGACCCAAAGCGATGCACTGCCGGATGATCTCCTTCTGGAGGATGGGCAGCTCCTCAATACTGCATTCGCTCCCAAGGTCCCCACGGGCCACCATCACCGCGCCAGACGCCTCGATGATGGCCGGCAGGTCTTCAATGGCGGCCCGGGTTTCGATCTTCGCGACCACGATCGGGCCGGCAGGATGGGGATCCACGGGGACACGGGCTAGGTCCTCGGCCGATCGCACGAACGAGATGGCCAGCATGTCGGCCCCCAGTTCAACGAAGCGCTCGACGGCCACCAGGTCGTCGTCGGTCGGTGCGCGCATCGAGAGCCGGTCCGAAGGGATATGCAGCCCTGGACTGCCCGTCAGGACACCGCCGTGGGCCACCCGGGTAAACACCCGGTCGCCGTCCATTTCCTGGACTTCCAACACCACCCGGCCATCACCGATGCTCAGACGGTCGCCCGCTTCCACGTCGGCCAGGAGCCCCGCGTAGTCGATCTCGATATCTGATGCCGTGCTAACTCGGCCTCCCACTCGCAGGTTTACCCGCGAGTCCTCGACAATCTCCACCGCCGTCTCACCGAACGATGCCGCACGAACCTTGGGGCCCGGGAGGTCAACCAAGATCCCCACATAGCGACCCTCGATGGCCGCGATCCGACGGATCCGTGCCATACGGTCGGCGGCCTCGTCGATCGTGTTGTGGGCCAAACCAAGGCGGGCCACGTCCATTCCGGCCCGGATCAGGTCACGGAGGGTGGCCTCGTCATCGGATGCTGGTCCAATGGTGGCGATGATCTTCGTCCTGCGGGCCATGCCGACAGGCTACCGACCCGTTCTCAGGGGACGTTGGTGGAGTCGGTACTACCGAATCCGAACCTTGCCTCCACCCGTGCCGTGAGACGGTCGCGGACCGACTCGCCCTTCTCTCGGGCCGCCTCACCACCCACCCTCCATCCATGGCGGCTGGAGTAGAGCAGCGGGGCCTCGCCCAGGCGACCCTCGCCGAAGGCCACTACCCGGGCAAAGAAAAGGTCGTGGTCGTATCGACCGACGATCCTGTCCTCGACCTCGCAACCCAGCCACGCAAGGGCGTCGGGGACTACCGGCCAGCCGTCGGCGTCGGCGATCCACTCGTCAGCCACGTACCGAAAGCGGTGCCCCGGGTAGCTGAAGTACTGCCCGGGTTCGACCTGGTCGCCAGCCAGGATGGAAACCGCAAAGCGGCCGGAACCGACGATCAACGGATAGGTGTCGTGCTTGGGTGACACCGACGCCATGAGGACGGGTTCGGCAAACGAGACCTGGCACACCCAGTGGGAGGTGTAGGCGCGGGTGACGTCGTTGTGGGTGGTGGCCACCACCTGGACGCCCTTCATCATCTGACCCAGACAACGCTTCAAGTCTCGGTCGATCATGGCTCCAGTCTGGCTGCCAGTCCGACCCTGCCCGGGCACCTAGCGTGGCCCGGTGCGATCTAGTGGCCGTCACCCCTACCTTGACCATCCCGGTCCGCTCGCGTTTGCCCACCGAGGAGGCACCGAAGAACATCCCGAGAACAGCCTGGCCGCCTTCGCCCACTCAGTCGGCCTGGGCTACCGATACCTGGAGACCGACGTCCACTTGACGGCCGATGGGGTGGTGTTGGCCTTCCATGACGATTCGTTGGATCGGGTCACCGACCGGTCAGGTCGTATAGCGGACTGCACGGCCGCCGAGATCGCCGATGCCCGGATTGGTGGCGTGGAGCCCATCCCCACTCTGGACCAGTTGTTGGAGGCCTTTCCCGATGCCCGCATCAACATCGATCCCAAGGATGACCGGGTCGTCGAGCCCCTCGCTGCGGTCATCAAGCACCACGCCGCACTGGAACGGGTCTGCCTCGGGTCCTTCTCGGATAGACGCCTCGTCCGCTGTCGACGCCTCCTAGGACCAGACCTCTGCACGTCGGCCGGTCCGGCGGCCATCGTCCGCTTTCGACTATCCAGCTTCGGGTTCCCCGTTGGCCCCGACGAGCCTCCAAAGGGCCCGGACTGCCTTCAGGTTCCGGTGCGTCAGTCAGGCATTCCGCTGGTCGACCGTCGGTTCGTTCACCACGCCCACCAACGAGGCCTCCACGTCCATGTCTGGACCATCGACGACCCCGAAGAGATGCACCGTCTACTAGATCTTGGGGTGGACGGCATCATGACCGACAGCCCCTCGACACTGCGAACCATCCTCGTCGAACGCGACGTCTGGTCGTCATGAAGATCGATCCCCGGCTCCACGCCGGCAGACTCGGGCCATGAACACCGACCTCTTCGACACCTTCCCATCGTTCGCCGCGTTGGACCTCGACGCCGTCCGGATGTTCCTCCATCTGCTGGGTGTCTCGGGTTGGATAGGCGGCCAGATCCTGATGCTGGGACTCCTCGGAGTCCTGCGAGGCCTTGGCGCCGAAGCACCACGGATGGCCGCCGACCGCTTCGCGAAGGTGGCGTGGCCATGCTTCGCTCTGGCAGTGGTGACCGGGATCTGGAACCTCGCCGAGGTAGGACTGTCGGGCCGCTCGGACGGCTACCTGGCCACCATGTTCGCCAAACTCCTCCTGGTGGCCGTATCGGGTGCTGCAGCTGCGGTGCACTCCACCACCCGCTCGGCCGCAATCCGCGGTGCCACCGGAGGCATAGGCTTCCTCGCCGCCCTCGGAGCGCTACTGGCCGGTGCCGCCCTCGGCTCCTGACACGGGTATTTCGTCTGTTTCTGTGGACAGAACTGTGGACCACCCACCCATGTGCTGTGGAAATCGTCGACGTTCCGGGGGATAAGACCGTTTCTGGTTGACCGACCGGTTCTCCGGGCTCATGATGCGTCCACGCCGAACACGGCGCGGGGATCCGGAACCGGATGGAACCGATCCACCAGAAGGCACAGGAGCTTAGGTTCCGGTGTCGGACGGAGGAGCGGGACCCTGGGGAAGCCCCCGAATCGTGTTCGGGGAGGACCGCAACCACGCTGGCCCGATCCTTCGGGAACGGAACCAGCGGTTCGGCCACCGGCACAGGGGTGTCGAGGTCGGGCGGGACGACGAGGAGCCTTAGGGCAACGAGTCGGACTGGCCGGACGAGGCACCCGCCGGTACCGGACCATCGCAGGTCACTCCAGCGCCGACGGGCACTGGATGACACCTGATGATGGACCCGGAACCGGGGTGCCAGGTCGACCGGGTCGCTCCACGCCGTCGGGCGGGGAACGAAACGGTGGACCATGATCCCGTCGGGGATCGGTGGTCGAGCTGGATACGGGGCCGGAGGTCGACGGATCCTCCGGTGTCGGATCAGGGTGAAGCCCCTTGGGGCGACACTCCGGACCGGATCGTTCGACGGGACGACCCGGCAGGTGGCAGTAGGGACGTCGGAGCGGCTCCGAGAAGTTGACCGGTTCGCCGGGAGGCTACTCGGGGCCGTTTCCGCGTTTTCCGGGCCGCGGTCAGGGCACGTAGCTACCGGACCAGGCGGCAGCCGACATGGCCACCAATGCCAATCCCGAGGCCACCGGCACGAAGGCACCGAGTCGACGGTGTCCGGCCATAGTGGCCACTCCAAGAACTATGGGGACCCCGTTGAGGCTGTACCGCTCGAGACTATTCAGGTTGTCAGCGGCCAACGCGACCAGCAGACACGCCGCTGCGAAGGCCCCGTACCGCAATGGCCACGCACGTAATAGCACCACCAGGACCACCAGCAGTACGGCCACCGCAACAATGTGGAAGCCGTCACCAAGCGCATCGGGCCCGAACAGTTCTCCGAGGCCCTGCCAGAGTCGACGAACGGGATCCACCGGATCACCCCGTAAGCGGCGCTGGACGGTCAGCGGAATAAACGCCTCGTCAAAATGAATCGACGCCCACAACACGTAGCCCCCGGCTGCGACCGGGCCGGCCACTACGGCAGCCAGACGACTCACCATCGAGTGGCCCATCAGGCGGCCTGACGAGCGGGCCGGTGTCGATGGGCGTACCACCGCGCAGAGCGCCGGCACGATCAGAAGCGCCCCCGTAGGCCGGACTAGGGAGGCCGCCGCGGCGAGGATTGCGGCCTCCCACCAACGCTCTCTACGGAGCAGGAGTAGGCAGCCGATGACCAGTGCAAGGAACGGACCCTCGGCGTAGGCCCACGTCAGGACGAAGGCCGGCGGGAACAGTGCGAGGGCCCACACAGCGCGGCGGGCCAGACCAACGTCGGACGACTCGATCACCACCAGTCGATGGAGTAGCACCATGGCCACCAGCGTCCCCGCATTTGCCACCACGAGAAGGGCGATCGCCGGCCCACCCGGAATCACGACATCAACCAGGCGGCTGAGGAAGACGTACCCCGGGAAGAACCGAACCCCCTCCAACGGCATCCCGTCGTAGCCGTGGAGCATCAATGACTGGTACCAGTCGCCATCCCAGGCCAGTAGGCCACGGCCAAGTGCGTGGGGTTCCTCTCCCTCAGCCAGCAGCCGGGCCACCAGCCACCCGACGCCGACTAGTGCCCGGGCAGCCACCCAGGCTGGTAGAACGACCAGGAGCGCCTCGGGGACCGCCCGGCGGGTCACGATCCCCCCGGGAACCTCGAGAGGTTGGCCGAGTCGTCAAACTCGTCAGCGTCGGCGTAGACCGCCTTACTCGGCATGCCAAGCCGGTCAGCCAGGGCGGCACGGAGTCGCGGACACTGCCCGTCGAAGGTCTCGTAGCCGTCCATCCAGGCCAACCAGACGTTGTCGAGACCGGCGGCCCGTGCCACCACAGCGTCAGCTACCGCCTCTACGTCCACAGCACTGTTGCGTTTGGCGTAGTCCACCCAGTCGACTCGCCGACCATCATCCAACGCCGGATGGGACAACGTCGTGAACCGGTCAGCGAGCAGACGATGACCAGCCGGCGCCAGTTGGTCGGGGCAAAAGACGACCAGGTCGCCATCCGAACCCTGGGCCCGCACCACGTCGGCGATCTCCCCGATCTGGGTCCGGTCGCGCGACAGTTCACGGGCCACCGATGCGCCCGACAACAGGACAAGGACGGCGAGGGCCGCCACGGAGGCCCGGGGCGTCAACCGATACAGGCCTACTGCGCACGCCAGCACCATCGGCACCAGAGCGAAGACCCCATAGCGGCCCTGAAAGGCGGTGTCGGTGATCAGGCTCACCGCGGCCCCCAGCGCCATCGTGGTCACGCCCAGCACCACTGCCACCTGCAACCAGACCAGCTCTGTCCATCCGAGGACCGGCCGATCCGAGCCGGCACGACACCCCAGGCCAACGGCCACCAGAACGGCAAGCACCACGACGACCAGCAGCGCCTCGGAGCCTCGGCCGCCGCCGTAGGCCTCCAGAGTGAGGGCGGCCACCACGGTTGGACGGGGCGCCGGCGACCACGGGGTCCCGGTATGGGCCAGCTGGTCCAAGAAGACGGGCAACCACGGAAGGAAGGCCAGACATCCAGCGACCACGGCGCCAACCAGATGGCCAGCCTGACGAATCGCACGACGGCCGTTAAGCGTCCCGGCCACCAGTCCTGCCGTGCCTAGCACGGCAATGGCAAACAATGACCAGTAGTGGGTCAACAGGAGGGCGGCCACCACGCCGGCCAGCACGGCAGAACGGTAAACCGACGGGCGCTCCCAGACCCGGACCACAGCGAGATGGAGTGCCAGTAGAAGGGCAAGCAGCAGGGCATACATCCGAGCCTCGGTGGCGTACCGCACGGCGAACGGGCTGGACGCCAGTACCGACACCACCAGCACGCAACCCCGCCGATCAAGGTGCCGGCGGGCCACCAACCAGGCCAAAGGAAGTGAAACAACCCCAAGCATCCCCGAGAACGCCCGGAGCGCGCCGTCGGATTCTCCGAACGGGACCGACCACAGGGCCAAGAGCACGTAGTACAGGGGCGGGTGACCATCGTGGCGCAACGCGTCGACCAGAGCCGACCAGCCGCCAGTCACGTCCTCCGTCACCACACCGGCCAGCGAGGCGGAGATCGCCTCGTCCAGCCACATGGGCGAGAGGGCCACAAATCGCAGGACAACTCCGATAGCCACCGCGATGACCGCCACGATCAACAGGCTGGGCGTCACCGCCGAGCGATCACGATTCCCAGTGCCCACGTGGCCGAGCGTACCGTCGGGCCTCTGGGCCGCCCGGTACGCTCGCTCCGGTCCCGGTCGATGTCCGCTCTGGACCTCGACAAGGCCCACTATCCGCTGATGACCGCCACCCCGGACCCCTCCCCCGTGACTACCGACGGCTCGTCGTCGATCGACTCCGACCTGCGACCGGTCATCATCGGTGGCGGGCCAGCCGGCCTAACCGCCGCCTACCAGTTCGGCAAGGCCGGAGTCCGAGCCACTGTGCTGGAGGCCGACGACGTGGTGGGCGGCATCAGTCGGACCGCTGTGCGTGACGGCTGGCGCTTCGATATCGGCGGCCACCGCTTCTTCACCAAGGTCCGGGTCGTCTCCGACCTATGGCATGAGATCCTCGAGCCACACGACTTCCTACTCAGGCCCCGCATGAGTCGAATCTTTTACCAGGGCCAGTTCTATGACTACCCGCTCCGAGCCATGAATGCCCTCCGCAACCTGGGGCTCATCGAGGCGGTTCGCTGTCTGCTGTCCTATCTGTGGGTCCGGATAAGGCCCCCGAAGGATCAGACCAACTTCGAAGGATGGGTGGCCAGCCGGTTCGGGTGGCGGCTGTACCGGACCTTCTTCAAGACCTACACCGAGAAGGTGTGGGGACTACCGGGGACCGAACTTCAGGCCGACTGGGCGGCCCAACGGATCAAGAATCTGTCGCTCCTGAGGGCCGTCGTGAACTCACTGATGCCCCGACGCAAACAGACTGACGTGACCAGCCTCATCGAGGAGTTCGAATACCCCCGTTACGGACCCGGAATGATGTGGGAGCGTTGCGCCGAACTAGTCGAGGAACAGGGATCTGACGTACACCTCTCCCATCCGGTTCGTCGGATTGGTCATGCCGACGGACGGGCCTTCGAAGTCGAGGCACAGGGCCCCCACGGCCCGGTCGTCCTGGAGGCCACCGACGTGATCTCGTCGATGCCGCTCCCTCACCTCGTCCGGGCCATGGACCCACCGGTGCCCGACGACGTGAGGGCGGCCGCCGCCGGGCTGGGATTCCGGGATTTCCTCACCGTGGCCCTCGTGGTCCCCCGGGAGGACGGATTTCCCGACAACTGGATCTACGTGCACGCCCCGGACGTGGAGGTCGGTCGTATCCAGAACTTCGGGCAGTGGTCACCGCACCTCGTCAAGGACGGCCGTACTTGCCTGGGACTCGAGTACTTCGTGACCGAGGGCGACCACCTCTGGACGGCCGACGATGCCAACTTGGTCGAGTTGGGCAAGGCCGAGATGGCAAGCCTCGGGCTACTAGAACCTTCACGAGTGGAAGCCGGCTACGTGGTTCGGATGCCCAAGGCATATCCGATGTACGACGCCCACTACCAGGACAATGTCGACCGGATCCGAGACTGGCTGGCTAAACACGCCGCCAATGTGTACCCGGTGGGTCGCAACGGCATGCACAGGTACAACAATCAGGACCACTCGATGTTCACCGCCATGCTCACCGTCGAGAACGTGCTGGCCGCCGATCACGAAAACTGGCACGACGTCTGGCAGGTAAACGTGGAGGAGGACTACCACGAGGAGATCCGGTGAACTGCCGTAACAGAATCCGGTGGATCATCGTACTAACCGGTCTCGGCCTGATGATCCGTCTGGCCTACGTCCTGTTCGTCGAGCGAGGTGATCCCCTCAGCGGCGACGGCACCTACTACCACGAGGCGGCGAACCTGCTCGCCGACGGTCTCGGCTTCACTGAGCCGTACCGCTACCTCCACGGTGGCGCCCAAGAGGCATTGTTCGTCGCCGATCCCACGTCCTTGGAGACCACCGCCAACACCGTTATTCCTGTCGGCCATATCGAACCCACCGCCGGTCACCCACCGCTCTGGGTGCTGATACTTGGCGCCTTTTCGTTCCTCGGTTTCACCTCGGTCACCGCCCACCAACTGGTCGGCGTCCTGACTGGCACGGTCGGAGTAGCCGCCGTCGCATGGGCCGGCCACCAGTACGGTCGATCGCTGGGCCTACGCCACGTGGGGACGATCGCCGCCGGAGTGACCGCTGTGTACGCAGGCTTCTGGCTCAACGACGGCCTCGTCATGTCGGAGTCGCTAGTCGTTCCGGTAACCGCCGTCCTCCTGGGGGTAGCGGTCCGAACCGCTCGATCTCCGGCGACCCGCAACGTCCTCCTGCTCGGTCTGGCCGGCGGGTTGGCAGCTCTCACCCGGGCCGAACTGGTGCTGGCACTCCCGGTCCTGGCCCTGCCGATCCTCCTCTGGCGCGATGGGTCGGGCTCCGTCGCGTCAAACGCCGTTCGCCTGCGGCGCTACTTGGGGGTCGGGCTGGTCGCCGCGACGGTCATGGCGCCATGGGTAGCTAGAAACCTAGCCGTATTTGAGGAACCGGTATGGCTGAGCAACGGCACCGGGATCCTGGTGGCCCAGACCAACTGCGATGCCACCTACTACGGAGACAAACAGGGTGCCTGGGATTTCGATTGCGCGCTTCCCCAACCACTGGGCGCCGACGGACGGGCGACCGACGAGTCGGTACGAGACATCGAATACCGACAGCGGGGTCTCGACTACCTGGGCGACCACCGGGCCCGGTTCGTCACCCACGTGGTCCCCAAGCGGGTAGGCCGCTACTGGGGTGTCTACGCCCCGATCGACCAACTCCGGGCAGACATGCTCGTTGAGGGTCGATCCTTCCGACTCTCCGTGCTGGGTCTCTTGGAGTTCGCCCTGATTGTCGTCCTGGCTCTGGCAGGCGGTCGGGAAGTACGGCGCCGACGCGGTCCGCTGATCCTCCTTGTCACCCTGCCTGTCGTAGGCACGCTCGTAGCTGCACTCACTATGGGCGCCACCCGCTACCGGGTACCCGCCGAGGTGGCCTTGGTCATCCTGGCGTCGGTGGCCATCGCCGCGGCGAAGCACTCCAACTCGGACACTCCTCCGTGCCCTGACCCTGCAACACTCCAGACATGACCGGCACACCGGGCCATGGTGCTTCCTCGTCGACTCGCACGTTTCCTGAGGTGACCGTCACTCTCGACGTCGAGGATCTCCGGCCCGACCACTCGCTTCCTGAACGAGTGGTCCATATGACCAACCAGGTCCTTGACCTCTTCGACGAGTACGAGGTCCGGGCGTCGGTGTACGTGGTCGGCGAGCTAGCCGAACGACGCCCCGAACTGGTCCGTCGGGCAGCCGATGAGGGTCACGAGATCGGCCTTCACTCATGGTCACACGTACCGATTACCACCCAGACACCCCAGACGTTCTCCGAGGAGTGTCGACGTGGCCGCGCTCTTCTCCAGGACCTGTCGGGTCAGGAGGTGTCCGGCTACCGGGCGCCGATGATGTCGCTGGTACCCGCTGCGGCATGGGCCGTCCCCCTCATTGCGGAAGCCGGCTTCACCTACTCATCCAGCGTGCTCCCCGGACCTAGCCCCCTCTTTGGCTGGCCAGGCCTGCCCCGGCGAACTTTCCGATGGCTGAACGGGCCCATCGAGTTCCCATGCCCGCTAGTCCGCATGCCAGGCATTGACCTCCCTTACCTGGGCGGCACCTACCTCCGACTCCTGCCGTCCTTCTTCCGTCGCCTCGGCCTGCGACGCGCCGGTTCCGACGAGGCACTCTGGGCGTACTGCCACCCGTGGGAGTTCGATCCGGATGAGGCCTTCCATCCACACCAGCACATCGGGATGCTGGCTAGCCGGGTCGCCTGGCTGCGTCGGTCCAGGATGGAATACCAGATGCGGCGCCTCCTCGGCGATCCGCTCGCTGGACCGCTCGGCGAGATCGCTGCCAAGCTCTCCTCGGAGACCACCGACCTCCCGGTGATTGACCCCTCGACGCCGTCGACCGCCGGCAAAGCCGCCCGCTGGGCCGACGGACGATTGCGGGACCGGTGAAGGCAATGTCGTTCCAGGTCACGTGGCCTCCTAGTTTTCGGGGGCGTCTGGCCCTGATCGTGATGGCCGGACTCGCCATCCGACTGGCCCACCTGATCCTCATCGCCGCGGACAACCCGCTCAGCGGCGATGCCTCCAGCTACCACCTTGCCGCCAACCTATGGGCCGACGGCCTGGGCTTTCCAGAACCCTTCCGCCACCTCTTCGGCGGCATGGATGTGGTGCCGATCTCCAATGGCGCAACCTCTGTGGTGGAAACCCCGATCGGCCACCTAGAACGAACGGCCGGCCACCCACCGGTGTGGGCCATGCTGTTGGGGGTCTTTTCCTTTCTTGGAGCAACGTCGATCATCGAGCAGCAGGTGGTGTCGGCTCTTCTGGGGGCGCCGGCCATCATTCTTATGGGCCTGCTCGGCCGGGAGGTCCGCTCCGAGAGGCTTGGGTTGATCGCCGCCGCGATCACCGCCACCTACGCCTTCGTGTGGGTCAACGACGGACTACTAATGGCCGAGACACCGGCAATCGCGTTCGCGGCGGCCACCATGCTGGTCGGCGTCCGCTTCTGGCGCTCGCCGACACGTCGAGCCGCAGCACTCCTGGGTCTGATTGGTGGTCTCGCCGCGCTCACCCGAGCCGAGTTGGTGCTCTTCCTGCCTCTGGTGACGGCCGTGGTCCTAGGCCGGGCCGCCCTTCCCTGGCGGGAACGCCTCATCCGGTACGGCATCTGCGGCCTCACCGCGATTCTCCTGTGCCTCCCGTGGTTCGTCCGCAACACGATGGCTTTCGAGACGCCGGTCCTGTTCTCCAACGGGATGGGGACCGTCCTGGTCCAATCCAACTGCGACGCCACCTACTTCGGATCGGACCTCGGTTACTGGAATCTGGATTGCGGTCTACCTATCCCCTACGGAACGGACGGCCGCCTACTTGGTGAGGTCGAGCGCGACGAGGTAGTGCGCGAACGGGCCACCTCCTACATCTCTGCCAACCGGGGGCGCCTGCTCTCAGTAGTTGTACCGGCACGGGTTGGTCGAATGTGGGGTGTCTATGACCCCATCGGGCAGATACGGCGTGACGTGCTGGCGGACCGTCGGTCGTTCGCCGTCTCGGCCCTCGGCCTGGTGCAGTTCGCCCTCCTAGTTCCCGCCGCGGTGGCCGGCGTTATCATCGTCCGACGTCGACGGGGGCCGCTCCTGGTGCTGGCCGCGTGGATTCCCATAGCGACGCTCACTGCGGCCAGCGCCTTTGGCAACACGCGGTACCGGACGGCCGCGGAGACCTCAATCGTGATCTTGGCCGCCGTGGCCGCCGAGGCCTTCCTCGATTGGCGGACCCGACGCCAGCCCGCAGATCAGCCGGAGGTTCAACCCGAGGATGTCACCATGGCTGCACAAGCCCCCGGCGGATCGTCGTACCGGGCGTCCGTCGTCCACTCCCCCGCCCACCATTCGCCCGAGGGCTCGGGTACGTCGAATCGATCCACCAGCAGGTCGGCCACCGCCTGACCCAGTAAGGCCGCTCCCCCCGGACATAGGTGTCCGTCGTCACGGCCATCGCGGACCTTCCGTACCTGGACGTTCCGTCCCGTTACTCCGGCCCGAAATCGTGTGAAGGCGCCCGCTTCATCACCCAGAAGAGACCCGGTGGGGAGATGATCAACGTCGGAACGCCGGTCAGCGAGGTCACCGAAGAGGCCGTTGGCCGTCTGCCGAGCCTCCTCGATGCCCTCACCCGGAGGGGTCGGCGGCATGGCCAACCACACCACGTGTGCCCCGTCGGCCGTCAGGTAATCGGCGACCTCGTCCAGACGTATCGCATAGGCAGTCGGGTCAGCCACGATCTCGCCGAGGTCCCAACCGCCGAGCATCACCACCACCACAGCGGGGTCGTCGGACAACACATCAGCCAGATAATCGTCGATCCCTGGACGTAGAAGGCCGACCCCACCAATGGACCGTGTGTCGACTACCACCGACCCGGTGGCCTCCAGGGCTGCGCGCAACCCCGGATCGGCGTCGTAGGTCACGCTGTCTCCAATGGACACCACCCGTAGCGACCGGTCACTGATCAGCGCCAGTAGGACGACCAGGGCCGCTCCGATCACCAGCAGGGGAAGGAGCACCCTGCGGCGCGTCCCAGCCCAGTGCGTGGAACCAATCGGGGAGCCAGACATGTGGCGAGGGTACGACCCAGGGAGCGTCGGACTCCGGACCGGCCCGGAGGAGCGGATCAGCGACCGGTAGTATCACCAGCCCATGACCCGCTCCCGGCCAACCCGACGGCAGTGGCTGGCGGTCGCCGCCCTGCTGGTTGGCCTGTGGGTTCTCCTCGCCCCATTTAGCCGACCGTTGCCGGGAGGAGAGCCATTCTCGTTCGAGGCCACCCCGGAGATCGGGTGCCGTACTCCGGTGGCCGGAATGCTCGGAGACGACCAGCCGATTGCCGAGGTGTACACCTCGCCCCTTCCAATCATGGGCGATCCCGTCGTGGAAAGCGCAGTGGACTGCACTGGTCGAGCCCGATTCCGCGTCGCCGTCGGCGGTCTGTTACTAATCGCGTCGGTGGTCATGGCAGCCAGAAGTGGTCGGCCCGTAGCCCAGGACGTTCAATGACCGGCCCGGCCAACGGTGGGCACGCCGATGACGGACAAGATCTGACCCCCACGGCGGATCTCCTTAATCTGGTCTTCGGCTTCGAACCTCCTATCGGATCCGATCTCCTCGACTGGTACTACCGGGGAAATCCGGAAGGCAAGGCCTCGGTGGGCACGGCGCATGACGACGGGCGTCTCGTCGGCAACTACACCCTGGTGCCGGTTCGGTTCCACGCCGCTGATGGTTCGGGCCCGGGCCGCGACCTACGACTGGGGTTAGGCGTGGACCTGGTCACCCATCCCCAAGCTCGGGGGTCCGGCGCCTTTCGCCGCGCCGTGGAGGACAGCTACCGGGTAGGCACCGCCGACGGTTTGGACGGCATTCTCGGAGTCGCCAACGCCAAGTCCCTGCCTCGAATGGTCGGGACCTTCGGCTGGCGGCACCTGCCTGACTTGGGAGCCCGGTTCCTGGCCCCCGTTCCCGATGGCGTCCCGGTCACCAGCCATCCGGTTGACGCAGACCTCCTGGGCGGCCCACTTCTCGACAAGGTCCTTCCTCTCCCGAGCACGCCCCCGTCCGCCGGACACGGCGCCCGATGGACGGCCGAACTCCTGCGATGGCGTCTGGCCCGACCAGGAGCGCGCTACGTCCTCCACGTCCGCGAGGACGTAGCCCTCGTCAGTACGAGCAGACGCCATGGCCCGTTCCAGGTAGCCGTCCTACTGAAAGTTCTGGCGCGGCGCTCCGGCGTCGACACCATGTCGGCCCAGGGCATCGCCGCCGTACTGGCCCGGCACCACCGCACGCCACTGGTCCTGCACTGGGGGGCCAACCCTCTGCTACGAGGTAGAGGCTTCCCGTTGCCTCGTCGCCTCATGCCCAGTCCGCTAGGCATCGTGCTCCACGCCTTCGATGACAACGGTGTCCCCCGACTGGTCGAAGAGGACCTGGCCCTAACAGCCTTCGAATTCCTCGACTTCGACGCATACTGATCATCGTGCGAACCGCCGTCATCATCCCGGCCTTCAATGAGGTTGACGCCCTGCCCGCGGTTCTCGCCGACCTTGCCGCCCATGTCCCAGACCACTACGTGATTGTGGTCGACGACGGATCCAACGACGGCACGCACCTCGCAGCGGTAGACGGCGGCGCCACCTGCCTCCGTCTTCCCTTCAACCTGGGCATCGGCGGTGCCCTCCGACTGGGTTTCCGACATGCCGTACGCGAGGGCTACGACCGGGCCTATCAGTTCGATGCTGACGGCCAGCACGACGCCACCCAGATCACGGCGCTGCTCACCGCCCTCGACGACGCTGACATGGTCATCGGTAGCCGCTTCGCCGATGACGGGGGCTATCAGGTGGGCCGGAGTCGGGGGGTGGCCATGGCGCTCCTGCGGCGACTCGTGGGCGCCATCAGCGGTCAACGGTTCACCGACACCTCGTCGGGTTTTCGCGCCTTCAGCCGACCAGTGCTGGAGTTCTTCGCCACCGAGTACCCCATGGAGTACATGGAGTCGGTGGAGGCCCTGGTCCTGGCCGTACGCCACGGATTCACCGTGCGCGAGGTGCCGATTACCATGCGAGACCGCTCGGCGGGGACAGCGTCAAACCGCAACCTCCGCTTGGCTTACCACTTCGTCCGCCTACTCATCGTCCTGGTGGCCGGCGGGCCCGGCAGCCGGCCACGACGGACCCATGGGTCCCGGAAGGTGGAAACGACATCGTGACCGGTCCAACGCACGCTCTCCTGGCCGCCCTCACCGTGGTGGCCGTCTTGGTCATCATCCGGCTCGTGCGGCGAGGCGCTCTGAAGGCCAAGTACTCAGTCCTCTGGCTGACGGTTGGCCTTGTACTGGCCGTGGCCGCCTCGGTACCCACCCTTCTGGATCGACTCGCCGACCGCCTGGGCATCTGGTATCAGCCCACGCTCTTCCTGCTGCTGGCCATCGGCTTCCTGCTGCTGGTTGCCATGCATTTTTCCTACGAACTCTCCCGTCTGGAGAAGCGGGTACGTGCACTGGCCGAGGAACTGGCGCTATTGCGAGGGCCAGTGGAGGGCTCTGCCTCCACTAAACCTGCGTCGATCAGCGACGTCGTCAAGAGATCTAGCGACAACGATCCAGGAGAGACCCGGCGTTCCGACGGTGCCCCAGACGAGGAGCAGAGCTAGGAACGGGGTGCCACCCAGCCGTCCCCCACCAGACGGTCCTCCAACTGGCGGGCCAGTAGGTCGGCCCCCACCTCGTGGAAGTGCACCCCATGCTCTTTTCGCAGAGGCACCTCGGCACCGGTTTCATCCCGCAGGACCTCCCGATAACTCCCGTCGTTGTCACCCAGGACGGCCATGCTCTCGAGCATGGTGGCCCCCGCCCCCCAGGCATCGGTGGTCTCGATCCAGATGGCGTTCAGGTCATCAGTCAGGTACCTGGCGTCGCGCATCCGTGGGGTGGTCCACCAGTACACGTGGGCTCCACCCGCCCGCCAATGGGCGATCGCCTCGTCGGCCCTGAGCGCGAGGATCTCCCGCCATTGCCGACTCCCCGGAACGAGATCCAAACCCTCAATCGCGTGCCCCTCGAACTCATTGGCGCCAATCATGACCACCACGACGTCGGGTGCCACGTCGGCCACTAGCCGGTCGTAGTCGACCAGTACGTCGTCGTCCCAGTCCCAGTGGGGCACGGTGAACCCGAAGCCCAGGGCACCCTTCCCTACTACCCGCACATCGGACCGCTGGCCCAGCACGCGCTCCAGGCCGTACTGCAGGTCGAGCATTAGCGAGTCACCCACAGCGAGGATCCTTAGTGGCTGTTCAGCGTCGCCTACTCGTGGGGGGCGTGCGATCGGAGGGGCATCAGAAGCCAGCCGGTCTTGAGAGGTCGGCGGAGCCTCGTTTGTCAGCAGGGCTTCAGAACTGGAAGGAGCCTGAGAGTTGGACGTGGCTTCAGGGGTCGACGAGGTAACGGGAGTCGGCCGAACTGCCGGATCGGCGACGGCCGGGGCCGCACGGTCAAGGAGGTCCTCGACGTACCGCAAAGGGGCATCAAGTGAGAGGCGCCGGGACAGTTTCCCCATCGGGTCGGCCCAAGCACGCGTCGTGGCCCGCTCCCAACCGGCATCACGGGTGTCGGCCCACGTGTCTACGGTGTCGGGTGCCAGGAGGCTGGCGCCAACCAGTACCAGCGTCAGGATCCCAAGTAGCCGAGCGGCCCGTCGGCGTGGGCTCGGGTCCTGCTCCCTCATGGGCCGGGGATATTAGTGGGAGGCTGTTTCACTACCGCGGATGTTGCGATTATGTTACGGGAATGCCGCGATCGTTGATTGTGGTTCGTTTACACTTTTCTTCAGCGGTTCCGGTCCGGTCAACCGGAGACAGGGATCGCCAAACAAACAAAGGGGTTACCAACATCATGATGGCAACAATTCTTACGCTCATCGTTCTGGCAATGATCTTCCAGGGCGTGCTGGCCGTTCTCAACAGCATCCTCGACACCGTTGGTGTCAACTCGATTCTTGGGTCGGTTCCCGTCGTGGGATCCAACCTCAACCTGATCTGGGCGTATCTCTTCGTCGTGATCAGTGATATCGGGGGCTGGGGCTATGGGGCCTCTACCGAGATCCTGGGCATGGGCGACTTCGGTTCCGACGTCGGCTCTGCTCTTGCGATCACGGCCTTCATCCCTGTCAAGGACGCTGCTCTTTCGGCGCTCAGCAAGGGCGTAGCTCGCTAATCAAGTTCGAGCAGGAAAGCCCCGTCTCCTCCGGGAGACGGGGCTTTCCTCGTTTTAGGGGCCGGCACGTCCACCGTGAACGTCCACCTGGGACCGGTGCACGAACGTGTGTTCGGGTCTCGGTACAATGGGGCCGTGCCCAACGTCCTCCTCCCCGGCCCCTCGGGCCTTCAGGGGAGCCTCTTCGGTGGCGGTCCACTCCGACTTTCACTGCTCGAGTCCACCGTCCGACACACCGACCTGGATGACGACTGCAGGATTGACTATGTGGCCGGATGGATAGCCGGAGCTGACGAGTTGTTCCTCGACCTCCTCGCAGGCCTTCCCTGGCAGAGTCACCGTCGGTGGATGGTCGACCACGAGGTTGTAGAACCTCGACTCTCGACCAGCATCAGCGAACCGTCGGCTCCCCTGCGCGCGATGGCCGATTCCCTCACGGACCACTACTACCGGGGCTACGTGGCCGCCTGGGCCAACCTCTACCGGAATGGCCACGACAGTGTGGCCTGGCACGGTGACCGCCATCGTCCGGGCAGCCTCCACGATGACGTGGCCCTCATCTCGACAGGTGCCCCCCGTACGTTCCGAGTTCGCCCGCGCGGTGGCGGGCCCTCGCTGGCATGGACTCTCACAGCTGGCGACCTGCTCGTGATGCGTGGGCCGGTCCAGCAGCGGTTCGAGCACTGCGTACCCAAGGCGTCCTCTGCTGGCCCGCGGATCAGCGTCGCCTTCCGTTGTCCCAGTGGTCGCGAGTTTGACCAGGTTGTTAATTCCGGTCCGTCCGGGCCCCGCCGTCTGGACCACCGGCTGTGAGCCAGCAGGGGCCGACTCCTGTTACCTGACCAGCGGCCGGTACCTTCAATCGAGCGATCAGCGCCACACGGCTGAAGCCACGAGAGGATGCGACATGGGACGGTTTGACGGACGGGTGGCCCTCATAACCGGAGCGGCTTCGGGAATAGGGCGGGCCACCGCTCTGCGCATGGCCGGCGACGGGGCGAAGATCGTGGGCTTCGACCGGGACGTTGCGGGTCTCGACGCCGTGGCCGCCGAAGTGGTCGCCTCCGGAGGCGCCATGACCACGGTTGCCGGCGACGTCTCCAGGCGGACCGACTGCGGCGCAGCGGTGGACGCGGCAGTGGCAACCCACGGGCGCCTCGACGTCCTAGCCAATATCGCCGGCGTGGTGTGGGCTGAGCGCGTGGCCGATATCACCGAGGAGGGCTGGACCCGCATGATGGAAATCAACGTGTCAGGCAGTTTTTGGTGTGCTCAGGCTGCGCTCCCCCATCTGATCGAAAGCCGCGGCAACATCGTGAATATCGCTTCGAACGCCGGCCTAATGGGACAGGCCTACACGGTGGCCTACAGCACCACGAAGGGCGCGGTGGTCAACATGACCCGGGCACTAGCCATGGAGTACGTCAAGGAGCCTGTCCGGATCAACGCCGTAGCACCGGGCGGCGTCAACAGTCCCATGAGCCAGAACTTCAAGATGCCCGACGACCTCGACTTTTCCCTGATGCAGCCCTACATGGGCTTCCGAAAGATGGCGGACCCAAGCGAACTGGCCAACGTGATCGCCTTCGTGGCGTCCGACGAGGCCAGTCGCATGCACGGGGCCATCGTCTCAGTGGACGGTGGCCTGACCGCGGGCTGACCCGACTACCGTCGGATCCATGGATCGGCCCTACGTCCTCGGTGTGGACCTCGACGGTGTGTGCGGGGACTACACAGAGGCATTCCGTACCGTGGTAGCCGAAGAGTTGGGATGTTCGCTAGACGATCTTCCGCTGGAACGTTCTTGGGATTTCTCCGAGTGGGGCCTGGACGAAGAAGAATTCGAGCGCCTCCACCACCATGCGGTAACCGAGCGTCGGATCCTCTCGTGGATGCCGGTTCTTGAGGGGGCGGCCGACGTCCTCTGGCGACTCTCTGATGCCGGTGTGTGGATCCGGATCATCACCCATCGTCTCTATGTCAACTGGAGCCACGCCACTGCCATTGCCGACACTGTCGAGTGGCTGGACCGGGTACGTATCCCGTACCGCGACATCTGCTTCATGGGCGACAAGCCCGAAGTGGGTGCCGACCTCTACATCGACGACGGGCCCCATAACGTCGAAGCGCTTCGTGAGGTCGGCAATAGGGTCATCATTTTCGATGCGCCCTACAACCAGCATCTCGGTGGCACCCGGGCCCAGACGTGGACCGAATGCGAGCAGCTGGTGCTGCGCGACGCCGCCGACCGGGGCTACGAGTTCCAGGTATCGCTTCCCGGCCTCGACCAGGGCGCAGACCGACTCGACGATCCGGGCCCAGCCGACCCGGTAGCCGAAGCCGTCGATTAGCCCCGTCGGAAGTCGGGCGCCCGCTTCTCGGCGAAGGCCCTCGGGCCCTCCTTCGCGTCCCGAGAAGAGAATACGGCCCGACTAAGGGGCTCCTCAAAGGAATAGGCCTCGTCCTCGGTCATGCCCGGTGTCTCCCGAAGGGTACGGAGGATGGCTTCCACGGCCAGAGGGCCGTTAGACGCCACTGCTGCGGCGACCTCACGGGCCCGGTCCAACGCTGTTCCGTCGGGGACCACATGACCGATCAGGCCCAATGACTTCGCCTCGGTCGCCGACACGTGCTTCCCGGTGAGCAAGATGTCGGCCGCCTCGGTGAACGGAATCTGACGGGCCAGGCGGACCGCCGATCCACCACCCGGATACAGCGACCAGCGGGCCTCGGATACCCCGAACGTGGCGCTCTCCCCGGCCACCCGAATCTCCGTACCCTGGAGGATCTCGGTTCCCCCGGCGATGGCGTTCCCCTCCACGGCAGCGATCACCGGCACCCGGGGGTGACGGGTTTTGAGCAGGCCGTCATAGACCCAACCGGATCCGTCGCGCTCCATACGACCCGCCACGTCGTAGTCGTCGCTAGCGTCCACATCGCCTGCCATGGCCCGGAGGTCCATCCCGGCACAGAAGTGGTCACCGCTACCGGTGAGGATGCACACCCGGATGCTCTCGTCGGCGTCGATCTCGTCCCAGGCGTCGGCCAGACGGGCGAACATGGCCAACGTCATGGCGTTTCGCCGGGATGGGCGATTCATGGTGAGCACCATGACGGGGCCGTCACGGTCAATCAGTAGATCAGGCACTCGGTTCTCCTCGTTAGCCGGCGGCCAGGGACGGCAGGACTTCGTCGGCCATCAACTGCAGTGACTCCCAACCAATGGCCGGGTCGATGCCTCCACAGAGCGGATGGGAAACGGCCGCTCCGGTTTGGCGGATCAAGTCCACGCACTCCTCCGGGGTGAGGATGGCGTGCTGGCCGCCAGCCCGGAGGGTTGCCAGGTCGGTGGCGTCGACCTGCCAACTGGTGCGCTGGTCGGGCTTCTGCCACGAGGCATAGGCCCGGGCGTCGTATAGAAGATTCTCGCCGATGCGATTCCAAAGGCCATCGGGATCCCGGGTGACCAAGACGAGTCCCGGGCCGGACGGCATCATGCAGAAGGGGGTCTCGTGGCCCACCCGTGCAGATTCCGCCAGATAGGCGACCTCAAGTTCCGGGTCGTGCACGGCGGGTACGAACGGCAGGTGATGCTGGGCTGCCCGATATGCCGATACCTCTACCGAGCCGCCGACCGCCAACAACGAGTGGGGATCGCTGGCCGGACGCGGCGTCACCCACGCCGTGCGACCGTTCACCACGAACGGCTCTCCCTTCCATGCCTCAAGCATCGTGGCCAAACTCTCGTCGGTGGCCCGGCCTCGACGGGTCCGGTCCCGACTAAACATGGCGAACTCCTCGTCCCGATAGCCGACACCGGCCACCACGCTGATCCTGCCGGGGGCCATGAGGTCGATGGCCGCTATGTCCTCAGCCACCCGGAGTGGCTCGTGCAGGGGAAGCAATAGGGCCGAGACCGAGCAGAAGAGGTTGCGGGTGGCACCCAGGACACCGGCGGCCACGACTAAGGGGGCGCTCATGAAACCGTCCTCGGATCCGTGATGCTCTGACAGGACGACCCCGGCGAACCCGTGCTCGTCGGCAAATCGACACATCTCGAGCATCTCGGCGTACTGGCGTGCATGTGTCAGGTCGTCTACAAACGGCGGGATTCGCAGATCAAATCGGAGAAGGATCATCGATCGGCCTCATCGACGGGCGAGCAGGCGCGACCTTGGGCCAGCGCAGCAAAAGCGTCACGGGCAACCTCTAGGTCCTCCCGGTTGGTGATGCCGATCCAGTCCTCGTCGGTGTCGAGCACCTGTATCGACAGCCGACCCACGGCTCGCTGCTCATCTAACGCCTCGGGTAACAGGAACTCGGATGTCTCGGAGTAGCGGTGTTCGTCATGAAAGGCCATCCACTGTTCCCTCAGTGCCTCGATGGCAGCCAAAGGAAGGGCCCAGATGTTCATCGAGACCGGGGTCTCTGGTGACAGCTCACCAGGCGGGTCGGCGGCACGAATGACCTCTCCTTGAGCTTCGTTGCTATCGCGGCCGATGCCGTGGGTCTCGACAAGGCCCGCTAGACGGCCATCGGAATCCCGACGGCACACGCCCCGCGAGACCGTCCCGGTGGCCGGCAGGGTTTGCCCGAGACGAAATCCGAGCATGGCAGCGACAGGCATCTGTCCTACCGGTTCGGCAACCGCGGCCACTATTCGGGCAATGCCGGTGGGGCCATAGTGGTCGTCGGCGTTGAGCACCACCACCGGACCATCGAGTACAGCGTGGGCGCTAACCACGGCGTGGCCGGTCCCCCACGGCTTGGCCCTCGCTGGTCCGAAGGCGTCCTGATGCACCATCACCAGGTCGAGATCATCGCCATGCTGGGCCATCAGGTGCCTACGGATGTCCCTGTCGAGGTCGGTCCGTCCGATCACCACCACCCGCGTTACACCAGCCAATGCCGCCTCACGAATGGAATGGTCGAGAATGGCCGATCCCTGCGGGCCCACGGGGGCCAACTGCTTGGTGCCCCCGAAACGCGATCCCAGGCCGCCAGCTAGGAGCAGCAGGCTGATCACGGGTTCAGTAGTCATCACGGCGGGCCATCATCGTCCGAGCCGGGTCAGTCGGCGGCAGCGTTGGGGTCCCGTTCGCCTCGCAGGAAGGCTGCCCGGGCCTCATCTCCCCGACCCAGCAGGTTCAATTCGAAGGTGAAACCCTGCTCGAAGCGATAGCTGGTTCGGACATCCACCGGATCGATTCCGTTCATCGATGCCTTAGCAGCACGGATGACCGACCCGTCCTTAGAGGCAATGGTGGCCGCCACCTCGACAGCCGATGCGGCAAGATCATCAGCTGGTACAACCCGTAGGACCGAGCCATAGCCGTGTAGTTCCTCGGCGCTTGCCGGCTCGCAGCTGTAGAGCATCCAGCGGGCCCGGTGTGCTGGCACGAGACGCATTAGGTGGGTGGCGGCGCCCAGCGCCCCGTTATCCACCTCGGGAAGGCCGAAGCCCACCCCCTCTGCCGCAACGATCACGTCTGCGTTGCCCACCAGACCGATCCCGGTTCCCAGACAGAACCCGTTGACGGCCGCCACCACCGGTATGGCGCATTCGTAGACCGCCCGGAAGGCCTCCGCACACGATCGGTTGGCCTCCACCAACCCGAGATGCCCGCCATCGGTATCCATTGCCTGAATCTCCTTGATATCCACGCCGGCGCAGAAGCCCCGCCCCTCGGCGGTCAGGACCACCGCTCGAACGTCGTTGCGTTTGCCGTAACCGTCCAGCAGGGCGGCCAGGCCATAGGTGTCGGCGATGCCCAGCGCATTGACCGGCGGGTTGTCCATGGTGATGGTGGCCACACCATCAGTGACCGTCTCGTGCAGTGCCATCGTCTCTCCTCTGTCGTCCCCTCAGCCCATCACTTCACGGTGTGATCAGCGCCGGACCAGGACCGAAGATCCGTGGCCGAACAGTCCCTGATTCGCGCTCACTCCTACTCGGGCGCCGTCAACCTGCCGGCCACCAGCCTGTCCTCGGAGCTGCCAGGTGAGCTCACAGACCTGGGCAATGGCCTGCGCTGGCACCGCCTCTCCGAAAGCTCCGAGCCCACCGCTGGGATTGACAGGGATTCGACCACCAATGGATGTCTCACCAGTCCTCAGGAGCGCCTCGGCCTCGCCCTCAGCACACAGGCCCAACTGCTCGTACCAGTCAAGTTCCAGAGCCGACGAGAGGTCGTACACCTCTGCCACATCGACGTCGGCGGGGCCCATCCCGGCCTCGGCGTACACCTGCGCTCCGATGGAATCCTTGAAGCCCAGCGCCGGTGGCTCCACGGCGGCCGCAGAATCCGTGGCCAGGTACGGAAGATCGATGACGGTGTCGGGGTAGGTGGGCGTGACCGTCGAAAGGCCGGCCACCCGTACCGGGTCGGTGACGCCCTTGGATCGGGCGTAATCCATAGAGCAGACCACCAAGGCCGCTCCCCCGTCGCTTGTCGCACAGATCTCCAGCAGTCGTAGCGGATCAGACACCACCGGGGAGTTGGCGACATCGTCCACGTCGTACTCCTTGGGGTACCGGGCGTTCGGATTATGGACGGCGTGGCGGCTGTTCTTGGCCTTCACCATGGCGAAATCTTCCGGCGTAGCACCGTAGAGGGCCATACGGCGCCGGGCGTGGAGGGCGAAGTACACCGGGTTGGTTGCCCCGACCATGTGGAACCGCAACCAGTCCGTGTCGTCGGGCCGGTCGCCACTCGTCGGCGCCAGGAAACCTTTGGGGGTGGTGTCGGCCCCCACCACGACCGCCACGTCACACGCTCCGGAGAGAATCTGGCCACGGGCCACCGACAGAGCGGTGACCCCCGAGGCGCACGCCGCGTAACTGCTCGCCACCTGCGCGCCGTTGAAGCCCAGCGCCCGGGCGAACGTCGAACCGGACACGTAGCCCGGATACCCACAGCGGACCGTGATGGCTCCCGACACGAAGCCCACGTCGTTCCAGTCGACGTCGGCATCAGCCAGGGCCGCCCGTGCGGCATGGACCCCGTACTCGGTGAAATTGCGGCCCCACTTCCCCCACGGGTGCATTCCGACACCCAGGACGGCGACCTCCTCCATGGCTCCCTCCGGCATGGTCAAGCCCCCTTGTCAGCAGTCTCTTCGGCGATAACGGGTCGCCACTGCCACGTCAGGTGGTCGGTCTCATCATCCGCGTAAAGGACGCCCAACTCCAACTCGACCTCCATTCCCACCTCGAGATCGTCGACCGTCCAGCCCGGTGTCACCTGCCCCAAGACGACCATGCGTTCCATCTCAAGCTCGACGGCAGCCACCACTACCGGCACATAGGGCTCAGTGACGATGAACGGCGGAGGTGGCGGATAGGCGCTGTTGGTGAACGACCAGATCCGGCCCCTCCGGCTCAACAGAACCTCCTCGACCGATCCAGCTGGGCTACGAGGATCACTGCCTCCGAGGTGAAGCGGGAAGCAGTAACCGCCTGTCTCCAGGCGACCCCCGATCAACTGTGGTTCGTCGCCCATGGTGAAGAAGCCTTCGACGGCCGGCACGCGCTCCCGACCGGTGGTCGTCGTCATGTCACATTCCCTCTAAGCATCGGCGCCCTGTTGCATCTCAACGATCCTACGACGGCACCCACGGTGACAAGAACCTCGCCTGCACCTCCTCCGACGTGTCCGAGTAGGCCCAAACCCCAGGGACTCCAGTTCCAGCTCGTCGCTGGCCCCTCCCCAATGCCGATTGCATCGGGAGCCACCGGTACCGTCACCGCGATGAGCAACACCAACCGGCCGGCCTCAGACGACATCTCGGCCGATGACGCCGCATTTGTCGCTCGTGTCGAGGCCTTCCACGCAGAACACTGTGTTCGGATCGACGAACCAGCGGTTTCTGACGCCGGTCCGGATGATCCCGACGGCCTCATCGCTGCCCGGTCCTACCAGGGGGCGCTGACCGACGCCGGGTTGGCCGGGTTGGACATCCCCGCCGAGTACGGCGGGGCCGGCCTAACCGCCCACCACCAAGAGCTCTTTACCCGGGCCGCTGCTGCTTGGCACCGACCAGACTCTCCGCTCAGCATCTCGCACGGCATGTGCCTGCCCATGCTCGCCCAGTTCGGCACCCACGAACAAAAGTCATCCCACCTGCCCGGCGTGATCCGGGGCACCAACATCTGGTGCCAGATGTTCTCCGAGCCCGGCGCCGGTTCCGATGTGGCCGGATTGTCCACACGTGCAGTCCTCGACGGGGACGAGTGGATCCTCGACGGCCAGAAGGTTTGGACCTCGGGTGCCCACTACTGCGACTACGGCCTCGTGGTGGCCCGCACCGATCCCACCCTGCCCAAGCACCAAGGCCTGTCGATGTTTATCGTCGACCTTCGCACTTCCGGCGTCGAGATCCGGCCATTGGTCCAGATCTCCGGGGCGAAAGGCTTCAATGAGGTCTTCTTCAGTGACGTCCGGGTTCCGGCGGCCAACATCCTCGGTGACGTGAACCAGGGTTGGAATCTTGCGGTCTCCATGCTCATGTTCGAGCGGGTCTCCATAGGGGCCGGTGGTGGAGCCCTTAATGCTAAACGCAACCCAGAACTCATCCAGTTGGCGCGGGACCTTGGTCGGTCAGACGAACCGGTGATCCGCCAGGCCCTGGCCGCCCTCCACATCAGCGAGGAGATCAAGGGTTACATCGGGCGGCGCATCCGATCGGCGGTGGCCGCTGGGCGGGTTCCCGGTCCCGAGGGATCCATCGCCAAGCTGACCGGCGCACTAGTGGCACGCCAGGCCCGAGACACTGCAATGGCTATCGTCGGCACGGCTGGTCAGGCGTTCGGTCGACGTAGCGACGGTGACGAACTGGACGAACGAGCTATCGCTGGCCGGAAGTGGTCCGGCTTCTGCGTAAGCGCAGCGGGAATAAGCCTGGCCGGCGGCACCGACGAGGTGCAGCGCAACATCATCGGTGAACGGGTTCTGGGCCTGCCGAGGGAACCCGACCCCTTCAAGGGTGCCCCCTGGCAGGACATTCCCAGGAACTAATACCCGACGACGGCGAAACCCATGTTCATCGACCTCACCGGGGACCAAAAGGCCCTGCAACTGGAACTGCGTTCCTACTTCGACGAACTTATGACGCCCGAAATGAAGGACAGTGTCTCGAGCGCCGAGTTCGCCGAGAATCACGCGTACAAGGCCCTGATCAGACAGGTCGGAGTCGACGGCTGGCTGGGAGTGGGCTGGCCCGTCGAGTATGGGGGCAGGGGCTTCACTCCCATCGAGCAGTACATCTTCTACGACGAGTCACAGGCCGCCGGGTGTCCCATCCCGTTCCTGAGTACCAACACGGTCGGCCCGACGATTCGGCGGTTCGGCACCGACGCCCAGAAGGACTTCTTCCTCCAACGAATCCTGGCTGGGGTGATGCACTTCTCGATCGGCTATTCGGAGCCCGATGCCGGCACCGACCTAGCTGCTCTTCGTACCCGTGCAGTACGCGATGGCGACAACTGGGTGATCAACGGGCAGAAGCAGTTCACTAGCCTCGCCTACAACGCCGACTACGTGTGGCTGGCCGCCCGGACCGACCCTGATGCGCCGGCCCACAAGGGCATCACCATGTTCCTCGTGGACACCGACGATCCGGGCTTCACGATCCAACCCTTCGAGACGTTCGGCAACACCCACACCACCTCGACGTTTTACGATGACGTCCTGGTACCGGACTCAATGCGGGTAGGCGAGGTAAACGGCGGTTGGGGCCTGATAACCAACCAGCTCAACCACGAGAGGGTGTCCTTGTTTCCGGGGGCACGATTGGTCCGGATCACCGCTGATGCCGTGGCCTGGGCTCGAGACACCATTGGCCCCGATGGTCTCCGGATCATCGACCACGAATGGGTGCGAGTGAAATTGGCCGAGTGTCGTGCGCTGGCCCGACACCTTGACCTGCTGAACTGGTACGTGGCATCGGAGAACACCAGTGGACGCATGAGTCCCGCTGACTCCTCCGCCATAAAGGTCCACGGCTCTGAGTCGATGCACCGCGTGTACACCCTCATCACCGAGGTGATCGGCGCCACCGGCCACCTGACGGAGGGATCGCCCGGAACCACGATCCTAAACGCCGTCGAGGCCTCCTACCGAAGTGTCTGGGTGCTCACCTTCGGTGGCGGTACCAACGAGGTGCAGCGCGACATCATCGGAATGGCCGGCCTGGGCCTTCCACGCCAGCAGCGTCGCCAATCAGAGGGAAGGTAGGGCCCGTGGACTTCACCCCCTCGGACGCCCAGCAGGCAATGGTGGGCCTTGCCGATCGAATCATGGGCGACCATCTGGACATCGGTCGACACCTTGCCGTCGAGACTGCCGGCGGATGGTTCGATCAGAACCTCTGGGAGGACCTCGCCTCCGCCGGACTCCTCGGCATAGCCCTCGGCGCCGATGTCGGCGGTAGCGGCCTAGACGTCGTGGCCCTAGCCCTTCTGTTGGGGGTCCAGGGATCCCATGTGGCACCCCTACCACTGCTCCCGTCGTCGGTCGCCGCCGTCATTGTGGACCGACATGGGTCCCATGAACAGCGCCATCGCCTGCTCCCAGACGCAGCCACCGGCGGCTGCATCCTCACCGTCGCTGTCCAGGAGTTCCTTGACGACCGCCTCTCACAGCCCTCCGTGACCTTCGAGGACGGCCTTCTGCACGGCACCAAGGTGGTGGTCGAGCACCTTGACGCCGCATCGCTCATTCTTGTCACCGTGCGAAGCCCGGATGGGCCCCGGTGCGTCCTGGTCGACCCGATGGCCGCTGGCATCGCCCGTGTGGAGGGAACCTCCACCCGGCGGCAACCCGTCTGGGAGGTCACTTTTGAGGCGACGCCGGCCGAACCCTTAGGCGACCACACGACGGTGAGCGATCTCCTAGATCACCTTCGGCTCGGCATCTCAGCAACCCAGCTGGGCGTGACCGAACGAGCGCTTTCCTTGACGGCCGAGTACACCTCAACCAGAGAGCAGTTCGGTCGCCCCATCGCCACCTTTCAGGCTGTGGGTCAACGGCTGGCTGACCAGTTCGTGAATGTTGGCGGCATACGACTTGCCACGCTCTCCGCGGCGTGGCGCCTCGCCAACGGCGAAGACGCCACGGAAGACTTGCTGGTATCCAAGTGGTGGGCCTCGGAACGGGCCACCGATGTGGCCAATGCCACCCAGCACTGCCATGGAGGCATAGGGGTGGCCGTCGACTATCCCCTCCACCGCTACACCCTCTGGAACAAGCACCTCACCGCCTCACTGGGCGCCGGAACACAGAGCCTCAGAGCTCTCGGCGACCACCTCGCCCGCTGACAACCTGGAAAATCTCGATGCCGCACCACGACCTCCTCATCATCGGTGCCGGATCCGGGAACTCGATCATCGGTCCGGAGCATGACGACTGGGACGTAGCCGTCGCAGAACCTTCGACGTTCGGCGGAACCTGCATGAACCGCGGCTGCATCCCATCCAAGATGCTGGTCTACGCGGCCGACGTCTGCCTGGCTGCCCGCCACGGCGACCAACTCGGCCTGCGGACCACGGCAGGCCAGGCCGATTGGCCGGCCATCCGGGATCGCATCTTCGGCCGGATCGACCCCATTGCCGATGCCGGACTCGCCTACCGCCAGTCGCTGGACAACGTGACCGTCTACCGCCATGCCGCCAGGTTCACGGGTGACCGTACGGTGATCCTCAACGGAACCGAGGTCACAGCCGATCGGATTGTGTTGGCCATGGGTGCACGTACCGTCGTGCCGCCTATCAGCGGTCTGACGGACGTGCCTTTCTGTACGTCGGACGATGTCATGCGGATCGATTCGCTTCCCGAGCACCTAGTCATTCTCGGAGGCGGGTTTATCGCGGTGGAGATGGCCCACGTGTTTGAAGGGTTGGGTAGCCGTGTCACCATTGTCCACCGTGGCGACTTGCTCCTCCGAGGTGCCGACACAGATGTACGACGTCGCCTCACCGAGGTCTACGGCAACCGGATGGGCTTACTCCTCAAGACGACCGTGGCCCATGTCAGACACGAGGCCGAGAGAACGAATACTGGAGGAGAGTCGGGCACCTTCCACCTTGAGTTGTCCGACGGAACGAAGCTAGAGGCCGACCAGCTGCTGGTGGCCACCGGTCGGACCCCTAACGGTGACCTGGCCGATGTGGCCGTCGGTGGCATCGCTGTCGACGAACGGGGATACGTGACGACCGACGAACAGCTCCGAACGTCGGCCGATTGCGTCTGGGCCCTGGGGGACGTCACCAATCCGGTGCAACTCAAGCACACGGCCAACGCCGAGGCCCGACTGGTAGCCCACAACCTCGTCCATCCTGACGACCCGTGGTCCATTGACCGTCGTTTCGTACCCCATGCGGTGTTCGGCCACCCCCAGGTGGGTTCCATCGGTCCCACCGAACAGGATCTGGTCGATTCTGGCCGCCCTTACCTGGTGGCCACACGGGATTACGCGTCAACCGCCTACGGGTGGGCCATGGAGGACACGACCGGCTTCGCCAAGGTCATGGCCGACCCGGAAACCCGGCTCCTGCTGGGCGCACACATCGTCGGCCCGCAGGCACCGACCCTGGTCCAGCAACTCATCCAGGGCATGGTGGCAGGTCAGACCGTCGACCAGATGGCCCACGATCAACTCTGGATCCATCCCGCCATGCCCGAACTCGTCGAACAGGCCCTCCTCGCGCTCTGATGCAAGCTGGACCCAGGCGGATACTCCCGCTGGCCAACGACCAACGAACTGAACCCACCTGAGAGGAACGATCAATCATGGAGGACCTGCAGGGAAAGGTCGCCGTCATCACCGGCGGCGCATCAGGCATGGGTCTGGCCTTCGCCCACCGCTTCGCAGCGGCCGGCATGAAGGTGGTCCTCGGCGACATCGAGGTTCCTGCACTGGACGCCGCGGTGACCGGACTCCGAGATGCGGGCGCCGAGGTCCTGGGTGTTCGCTGCGACGTGTCCGACGCCGCCTCGGTCCACGGGCTGGCTACAGCCACCGAGGAGGCATTCGGAGCCGCTCACGTAATCTGCCTGAACGCCGGGGTTGCTGGCTCAGGAGGTCTGCACGAGCAGACCCTGGCTGACTGGGAATGGATCCTCGGCGTCAACCTGATGGGGGTCGTCCACGGACTGGACGCCTTCCTCTCCGGACTCATCGAGCGCGACGAGGGCCATGTTGTGGTCACCGCCTCGGTTGCCGGGCACACGGCATATCCCGGGCTGGGCATCTACTCGGCCACCAAGCACGCAGCCGCAGTCATCGCTGAGACGCTCTACAACGAGCTGGCTTCCAGCGGATCGAAGGTCGGTGCTACGGCGCTGTGTCCGGGTTTCGTGGATACCGGTATCTTCAACTCCGCTCGGAACCGGCCAGAGCACCTCATCGACACGCTGCCCGACCTCGAGGCCGACGAGGATCGCGCCACTCGAGAAGCCTTCCTCGAAATGATTGCCTCTCAGGCCCTCAAGCCGGACGCGGTAGCTGACCTGGTGCACGACGCCATTCTGGACGGGACATTCTGGGTGTTCACCGACGGCCGGCACGTGGAGAACATCACCAACCGTCACGCCGAGATCGCCGGGCGTCGGAACCCCACCGAGGGTCGCGCCATCACCGAGGACGCCCTTGACTGAGGAGCTGGATCGGAGATGAAGCTCAGAGTGCGGGCCCTGAGCCGGGCCACCAGGTACGGATCAATCAGCGAGAGCCGCGACAGCAAACTCCTTGGCCCAGCGGTAGTCGGACTTCCCGTTGGGGCTGCGTTCCAGACGGTGTACGAACACGATCCGCTTGGGCACCTTAAAGCCAGCCAGACCCGTCCGTAACTCGGTCTTTAGCGAATCCTCGTCGGCCGCTCCGGGGGTCGTCAGTTCGACCACCGCGGTCACGGCCTGTCCCCAGCGCTCATCTTCCACACCCACCACGTTGCAGTCGGTCACCGCATCTAGCTCCTTGAGGGCCTCTTCAACCTCCTCGGGGAAGACCTTCTCGCCGCCGGTATTGATGCATGCCGATCCTCTGCCCAGGAGGGTGATCGAACCGTCGACCTCCACGGTGGCCCAGTCCCCGGGGATCGACCAGCGCCGGCCATCCACCATCGGGAATGCCGACTCGGTCTTCTCCGGATCCTTGAAGTACCCGACGGGCAGTGGCCAGCCCAGCGCAATCTGGCCTCGCTCCCCTGAGCCCTGCTCAACTTCCCGCCCGTCCTCTGCAAACACCCGGGTGTGCTCTCCCAAGGAAAAGCGTGCCGTGGTCTCGCGTTGACCGGCAGCCCGGGTCCTCCCCGAGGTGACCTGGCTGGCCATGCCGGTGCCCTCACTCGAGCCGAGGGTGTCGACAATGGTGCACGGGTGGTGGTCCAGGAGTGCGTTCTTGATTGGGGCGCTGAACATGACTCCGGACGACAGCAACAACCGTAGCGACGAGAGGTCGGGGATTCGGCCTTCGACAGTCGCCCGGTCGAGCGACTCGATCATGGGGCGCCCAAAGGCATCACCCACCATGGTGATCATGGTGATCCCGTCGGTCTCGACGGTACGCCACAACTCGTCAGCATCGAAGTTCCGGTTGGACAATGTGGACAACATCCCGCCATGGCTGAGGGTGGCCAGACCGGGAATGCCCGAGGTTCCGTGCATTAATGGAGCAGCACAGAGTTGACGGATCTCACGGCTCGCATCAGCCACCCGTCGGGCGATGCCCGCAGCCTCGGCCGCCGTGGTCGGGACGGACTCCCTGAACGGTCGGAAGGTGGCCTCCATGGTTCCGAGCAGGTTGGCGTGGTCCCACATCACCGCCTTGGGCATGCCGGTGGTGCCGCCGGTATAGAGGAACCACAGGTCACTGCCCGATCGATCAATCCGGGGCATGGGATCGGAGGTCAGCGCTTCGTCATATGAGATGGCCCAGTCGGCCACGTCGTCCGGTTCGCCGCCTACCTGGATCATGGCCTTCAGCCACGGGCAGCGTGCTCGAACAGCATCCACCCTGTCGATCAGGGTGTAGTCGAAGAAGATTGCTTCGGCATCTGCATTGTCGAGGATGTAGGCCAGTTCGTCGCCCGTGTAGCGGTAGTTGACATTGGCTGGCGCCCCCCGGACCTTAAACGTGGCGTACTGCGCCTCCGGGTATTCGCACCCGTTGTAGAGAAACAGGGCCACCTTGCTGTCAGGACCTAGACCGTAAGACGTCAGGGTGCCGGCCAGACGGGCGGCCCGATCATCGAACTCTGTCCACGAACTCCGTACGCCGGCCGCTGAATGGGCCGGCTGATCACCGACCTCGTCGGCAATTGCCTCCCAAGCGGTGGCCAGGTTGAGTCTTCCGTCGAGGTCTCCCACGGCCGGCGATGGTAGCCAGCCGGCGCGGACCACCCGGGAGCGGGCTGGCAACCGGTCCGAATGGACACGAAGCGCCATGGGGTCCGCCCCTATGCTCGATTCCCGTGGGAAACACCTTCGGAACTCTGTTCCGCATCAGCACGTGGGGCGAGAGCCATGGCGCCGGGATCGGTGTGGTGGTCGACGGCTGTCCGCCCCGCCTCCCCTTGACCGCGGACGACCTGCAGCACGACCTTGACCGTCGCCGGCCCGGCCAAAGCCGCCTCACCACTCAGCGGGCAGAGGCCGATCGCGTGGAAATCCTGTCAGGCATATTTGAAGGCCGAACCACCGGAGGCCCCATTGCCGTGCTGGTCCGCAACGACGATGCCCGCTCCGGGGCCTACGACCACCTCAAGGACCTGTACCGCCCCTCGCACGCCGACTTCACCTACGACGCGAAGTACGGCAACCGTGACTGGCGCGGCGGCGGACGTTCCAGCGCCCGCGAGACCATTGGCCGTGTGGCAGCCGGAGCCATTGCCCGGCGCCTGCTGGCCGAGGTGGCCGGCATTGAGGTGCTCGGCTGGGTGTCTCGGGTCCACGACGTGGTGGCCGACGTGGATGCCGGCTCAGTGACCCTCCATGCCGTGGAGGCCGAGCCCACCCGCTGTCCGGACCCGCTCGCCTCGACCGCCATGACCGAAGCCATCGATGCAGCCCGCCACGACGGCGACTCGCTAGGCGGCATAGTGACCTGTGTGGCCAGAGGCGTGCCAGCCGGCCTCGGCACACCCGTGTTCGACCGTCTCGAGGCCGACCTGGCTAAAGGCATGCTGTCGCTCCCGGCATCCAAGGGATTCGACGTGGGCGCCGGCTTCGACGCTGTGTCCATGACGGGCCGAGAGCACAATGACGCCTTCGTGCCCGGTCCCGACGGGCCGGTTACCGCCACCAACCGGTCCGGTGGCGTCCAGGGCGGTATCAGTACCGGCGACGACGTGGTGTTCCGGGTGGCCTTCAAACCCACGGCCACCATTGCCTCGGCGCAGGACACCGTTACTGTTGACAACGAGGCGGTCTCCCTGGAGGCCAAGGGTCGTCACGACCCGTGCGTGCTACCGCGTGCTGTTCCCATGGTCGAAGCCATGGCACTCCTCGTACTGGCCGACCACTGGCTACGCCAGCAGGCCGTCAACGTCCTCCCCTCCTGAGGTGGAACGCGACGCGTTGCTGACCGTTGCCACTCGACCCGATCCGGCCGACGAGCGAGTCGTTATCTACACTTGATGTAAACCCTGATCGCTTAGCGGAGGCGCCCGACGTGAGTAAGCCTGATCTGCGAAACAACCCGGCATTCAAATCCGAAAAGCCCATTCCCTACGACATCCCGACGTTCGATGACGTCGAGGCCGAGCGCCAACACCGCAAAGAGCGCCTGGCTGCCGCCTTCCGAATCTTCGGCAAATACGGGTTCAGCGAAGGAGTGGCCGGCCATATCACCGTGCGCGACCCCGAACACACCGACTGTTTCTGGGTTAACCCGTTTGGAACACCGTTTAGCCACATCCGAGTCTCGGACCTCCTCCTGGTGAGTCACACCGGCGAAATCATGCACGGCGAATTCGCCGTCAACCAGGCAGCGTTCGCCATCCATTCCGGCCTCCACATGGCCCGCCCCGATGTGATCGCAGCGGCCCACTCCCATTCGCTGTACGGCAAGGCTTGGGCCTCGCTTGGTCGACCGCTAGACGCCATCACTCAGGACGCCTGCATCTTCTACGGCGACCACGTTGTGTTCGACGACTACACCGGAGTCGTCAACGACCCCGAGGAAGGCAAACGCATCGCCTACGCCCTCGGAGACCGGAGTGCAGCCATCCTGAGGAATCACGGGCTCTTGACAGTTGGTCAGTCCGTGGAGGCGGCGACCTGGCTCTTCGTCACCATGGAACGCTCCTGTCAGGCCCAGTTGCTGGCCGAGGCAGCCGGTACGCCGGTCATCATGGATGACGAGACCGCAGCGATGACCCACCGGCAGGTGGCAGGCAACTTCGCCAGCTGGTTCAGTGCCCAGCCGTTGTTCGCCCAGATCCTGCGTGAACAGCCCGACCTCCTGGACTGACGCCGCACCGGATCCAAGGCAGATATGCACCTCAGGGCCGGCCCTCAGGACCAGTCGCTCACAATGGGTTGGGCAATGAGATAGGTGTCCACGCCGGTCATAGCTAGTGGACGACCAATGCAGCACCCTCGTTCACCGGCGGGAACACCAAGGCGATTGTGTAGTCCCACGTCGGAAAGAGGTCTCCGCGTCTGGGGCGCTATCGATCAAGGGCCGGTGGGCCCCCGTAGTCGGCCGGCCGATCCGGGCGATCAGGCGGCGTGGGTAATCAGGAGGCGTTCGAGGTCTCGGCGATAGAGGATTCGGATGTGAATCCCAGGGTGACGTTCTCGGAGTAGACGGACCTTGCGGTTCTTGCGGGTCACCAGCGACTGGCGGAGAGTAGTGACCTCCAGGTAGAGGTCGTGATCGGGCAGGTAGAAGTCGGGGGTGAATGCCGTGCGGGGGTTGCCGTCGGGGGCGGTCTCCAATACGAAGGTGCGGGGCTCGTAGTCCCAAGCAATCTCGTAGAAGTCCAGCAGATCGGCCACCCGCTGCTCAGACTCGTGGGCGAAAATGGGATCCATTGGAAGCGCTTCGACCCGAAGTCTTCGAACTTCGCCCATGCCGCCTCCCCCTCCCGGCCGTTGTTCCTAGTGACCGACCGCCCGATCGATCGGGGCTGCTTCGGCGGCCCGACGGCCCTCCGGGTACAGCTCCACGATCCGGGCATCGACCTGTTCCTTGACTCCGGAGAGAGGGAGGATGTTGAGAACTCCCTGACCGTGACGCAGTAAGTCGACGATCTCCTCCTCGCCGGTACGGACCATGACCGATGAACCACTGATCACCAGGTTCACCCGGGTCACGTCCTCGTCGAGTTGTGTCGTCAAATAGGCGAAGACCTCACGGACTAGCTCCAGGCGGATGCCGGCGTCCAAAAGAGACTTAACGGACCGAAGTTCCAGCAGGTCGCGGTAGGAGTAGAGGCGTCGACTGCCGCTACCGGTCGCCCGGGCCATTGACGGCCGAACCAAATCGGTTCGCGCCCAGTAGTCCAGTTGGCGGTAGGTGATGCCAGCGATCTCGGCAGCGCGCTTGCCCGGGTAGCCCTCGGGCTCGACGGACTCCTGTCCGCTTCCTGGCAGCGAAGAATCTGAATTGGCGGCCATGGGACGTCTCCCTCGAATCGGGCTCAGCGTTCCATGGTTGGAACTACAGCCCTGTGACTCGACACAGCGTAGGCAGGGCGCCTCCTCGAATCAAGGATTTCGCACGGAGCGTGGCAATTCTCGCGCTCAGCGCGCGATCAGGACCCGGAGCAAGCCGAGCAACGACGTCTGGTCAGGACTCGAAGTCTTCGGGGTCGACCGAGTCCAGGAAGGCCCGGAATTCCTCGACCTGCACCTCGGCAGCCGTCTCTCCGGATGACTCCGTTGTGTCATCGGTCGGCGGCGGTACGAAGCCCGCCTCATCGACCACCTCTTCGGCGGCGAACACCGGGGCTCCCGTTCGCACGGCCAGGGCAATGGCATCGGACGGTCGGGCTGAGATCACCTCGATGCCCACCGGCCCCCGAAGGGTGACCTCAGCAAAGAACGTTCGCTCACGTATTTCGGTCACCACCACCTGCTCGACGGACACCGAGAATGTCTCCAGCAGGGAGGCCATTAGGTCGTGAGTCATGGGACGTGGCGGATCCTGGCCGGTCATAGCCAGACCGATGGATTTTGCCTCGGGTAGCCCGATGAAGATGGGCAGCATCCTCTCGCCCTCAGTCTCCCGAAGCAGGACCACCGGAGTGTCCGATGGCAGGACCTCCTGGACGCCCAACACCTCCATGGCGATCATTGGTCGCTCTCATCGGCCGGAACTGTCAGGGCGACGGGCGAGTGAAACAGCACCCCGAAACCCTAGTTGTGCGTGTCGGCCCGTCCCGTGTTCCTCACGGCATCCACCATCTCCGGGCCACCCCGATCCAGCTCGGTCAGGTCGACTTCAACCACCGCCGGGAGGTTGCGGAACTCTCCCCGGTGGTCCAGTCCGAATCCGACCAGGAACGTCGCCCCCGTGTCGAATCCGACATGGTTCAGATCCGCAGGTAGAACCCGCCGATCAGCACGATCGAAAAGGGTGCAGACCCTCACCTCGGACGCTCCATGGGAGGCCAAATGCCGCCGCAGATAGTCGAGACGGAATCCCGTGTCGACCACACCCTCTACGAGCAGGACCTTGCGTCCGGTCACGTCGATCGACAGGTCCCTCGTAAGGCGAACACGACCACTGTCTGGCAGGAACGTGCTCAGGGCCAAGAAGTCGATCTCGACGGGCACCGTGAATTGCCGCACGAGGTCAGCCATGAACGGGAGGCAGCCCTTGAGAACTCCCACTACCACCGTGTCGACATCTACCCAATCCACCAACTCCTCGGCCATGGAGTCAATCCGTCGCTCGATCTCCTCGGCGGTGCGATGGAGCTTCGGTCCGTTCATCGGCCCACCGTGCCGAGTTCCCGCCGGACCAGCAACTCGTGTAGCGCCGAGCCGGCATCGGTCAACTCGTCGACCAACTGTCGAGCCTCAAGCAACGACCGACCGTGGGAAGAGTCCCCCGGTCCCCCACCGCCGGCGACTGGACCTACCAGCTGTTCCAGGAGGCCGGCCTCACGCTGGGCGGCCACCAGGTACATCCGGAGATGACGCACGTCAAAGCCATGACCCACGAAGCATGCTGCAACCCGGCCGACCAACACCGCCTCGTCGTCGTACACCGTGCTGGACCCGGCTTCGCGACCCCGGACCAGACCCAGACGTTCGAGCTCAGCGACCGTGTCCTCGTCAAGGCCCACCATGACAGCCAGCTCGGCCAGGGAAACGCTCACCGATCCAGATAGTCCGCCACCTTCGGCAGAACGCCCCCGGCGACCGACCCGCTCCCGGAAGGCCGGTACATCAACGCCACCGTCACCCGGGGTTCCGGCCGGAGGGCTCTCATCGAGCATGCTGGCGATCACTTTCAACGGCAGATGCCGGTCACGCTGAAGCCGGAGGGCTCGAATGACACGGGCCACGTCCTCCTCCTCGTAACGCCGATAGCCGCTAGCCGATCGGGCCGGGCGAACCAGACCTTCAGCCTCCAAGAACCGCAACTTGGAAACGGTCACGTCGGGGAACTCGGCCTCCAGAACGGTGACCACGTCACCGATGTTCATTGGTTCCATCCTCCGAGTAGGTCGTGATGGACCGGATGCGCCATCCGACCTCGCCGCGGGCTCAATCCGCTGTTCCGTGGAAGAAGACCAACTTGAATCGGCCGATCTGGAGTTCGTCGCCGTCGCTCAACTCCGCCGTGTCGATCCGTCCGCCGTTCAACCAGGTGCCGTTCAGGGAGCCGACATCCCGGACCAGATAGCGGTCGGCAATCCGTTCCACCTCGACGTGACGGCGTGACACCGTGACGTCGTCGAGCAGGATGTCGGCTTGGCCGTGGCGACCCACAGAGGTCAGTGGAGCTTCTAGGCCGTAGCGCGAACCGGCCTTGGGGCCTGACTCGACGACGAATAGCCCGCACTCAGAGGGGAACTGATCCCGGTCGGACCGGTGCGGAACATCAGCGACCGGATCGAAGGCGTCTGTCGGTTCGTCATTCGTGCCCTCGGGATACCCAACCATGATCAGTCCTCGATCAACGCCTGATAGGCCGCTGAATCCATGAGGTCGCCTTCCGATTCGGCCAGGATCTCACAGATCCATCCCTCGCCGTAAGGGTCCTCGTTGACCTTCTCGGGAGCTGTCTCCAACTCCTCGTTGACCGCGACCACCTCGCCGGTCACCGGCGCGAAAAGCTCCGAGACCGACTTAGTTGACTCCACCTCACCGAACACACTGCCGGATTCGATCCGGGTCCCGACCTCGGGTGTCTCGACGAACACCACGTCTCCCAGCGCATCCTGGGCGTAGTCAGTGATCCCAGTCCGCACACGGCTGTCCCCCATCACCCGGACCCACTCATGGTCGACCGAATAGCGGAGATCGGAGGGAACGTTCATGTAATGAACTTACCGCTACCGGCCCGCTCCTCAGGAACGGGCCTACTCAAGAACGAGTCCGGCGCTCCCTGAGTGCGGAGCGGGCCACCGGAACGTAGCCCCAGGCAGCGATCCAGGAAATGAGCAGGCCCGGAATGCCGAAGATCCAGGCCCCGGCCTCGAAGGCCACCGCCGCGGGGATCGTGGACTGGCCGGCCAGAAAGCATGGCACGGCCCACAAGAGGGCGAATGTGCCTGTCTTGCCCCACCACGTCACGTCGATGCGCCGAACCCCGATCGCCAACAGGATCAGGGCCACCAGCCCGATCAGGATTTCCCGAACCAAGATGGTCACCGCAAACCACATTGGAATAGACCCATCGTCAGCGATGGCCACCAGAGCGACAACCAGCAGGATCCGGTCAGCCGTCGGATCCAGCAACTTGCCGACATCGGATATCTGATTGAAACGACGGGCGATCCAGCCGTCCACCCAGTCGGTGGCACCCAACACCCCGAGCAGCAAAGCGGCGGCCATGCGGTTCTCCTGGGAGACCAGTAGCCACAAAAACCACGGGATGCACCCGAGGCGGACCACGGTGATTAGGTTGGGAATCGTCCAAACTCCCGCCCAGCCGGTGAGTGACGTCGGCGTGGTCGCTGAGGTCTTCGGTCCCATCGGGCGCAGCCTACGATCCGCAACCACCCCCAGAAGCGCCGGCCTTCAGGCAGGGCGTTCCAGCCACAACACGACCGGAGTTCCCGTGCCCACGATCTTCACCCGCATCATCGAAGGCGAACTTCCCGGACGGATCATCTGGCGGGACGACACCTGTGTGGCCATGGTCGACATCCGGCCTCTCAACACGGGACACGTGCTAGTCGTTCCTCTCGCCGAAGTCGACCGGTGGACCGACCTCCCGGCCGAGACCGCCGCCCACTGCACCGTGGTGGCCCATGCCGTCGGTCAGGCGCAGATGGCCGTCTTTGCCCCCGCCCGAATCGGACTAATGATCGCTGGGTTCGAGGTTCCGCACACACATTTGCACGTCGTGCCGATCAACCACATGGGGCACCTCGACTTCACGGAAGCTGACCCTGAGGTGGACGCCAGCCATCTCGATGCGGTCGCCGAACAACTCCGGTGTGCCCTTCGCTCCGACGGGCACACCGCCGTCGTGTAACGGGTCAGAAAACCATCACCGGCACTATCAGGCGCCCGGCCGGCGCACCCAGAGCCGGACGCCGTCACGGTCGAACCGCTTGCGGTAATCCATGGCTATCAGGCGTGACTCGAACATTCGGATCTCGGTGGCCAGCCAGCCCAGAGACTCCACATCGACCACCACGGCGTCGATACGTCCAGACCAGTCCAGATCGGGCAGCATGCCGTGAGTGGGCAACAGGATGTGGGCCGCCTGACGATCAGCCACGAGCGGGTACACCTCTGACGGCACCATCACCCGTGCGTCGTCTCCGATCAGCACCGAAGTCGAGACCCGAGCCTCGTCGGTCGGGCTTCGTCGACCCCAGTCCCACGGATCCTCATAGGGCGACGAGGCGGCATCACGGACGAAAAACACCATGGCGGTCAGCACCAGAACCATGAGAACCCGACGATCCACATGTATTCGACTGACCCCCTCAGTCCCGATGCGCATGAGGGCGTACGTGGCGGCGATAAATACGAAGGCCAACGCTGCCACGTCCTGCTGCGGATTCCCGTAGCCGGCGTCTGGTACGTCAGCCACCAGGTAAAAGACGACCAACGGAATGATCGGCACCAGATACCTGGGGCGTACCAGCGGCAGGAATAGCGCCGGAGCGAGCAGCAACAACACTTTGTCGAAGCCCTCCCGGGCGAATAAGTCGCCCAGCAGTCCCGCCGAATCGGCCAGTATCCCGAAGAAGATGCCGACCACGCCGTCGCCGTAGTGGGCGAAGGCACCAAGGTGCGGGTAGTGGCCCTCACCCATCAGGGGTTGCACCACGAACGACATGACAAGGAACCAGGTCAGGCCGAAAGTGGCCAATGACCAGCCACGGGTGCGGTTGTCCTCCCCGACCAGAACAAGTCCTAGCGCGGCGACGGCCAGCCCCAGATCAGCCCGGGTGGACACCACCACCAGCGCCAACCCCGCCAGCCACCACCAGCGTTCCGAGCGAGCCATCAGGTAGGCCGCCATGAGCGCCGGGATGGCCAACGCCTCGGGATGGAAGCCGGCCAGGTTCAGGTCATGCACTGACGGGTGAAGGGCATAGGCCGCCATCAGGGCAGAAGCGGGAGCGATCCGGAGATTGGCCGGGCCTCGGGCGATCCGCCAGATGGGCACCACGGCGAGGGCCAAGGCCATCGATTGGAGGACGAGCAGCGTGCCAGCAGCCGGCAGGACACGAAGGATCCAGGCAATGGGCCAGAAGATCCACGCCGCCTGGTCGGCGAACAGGTTGTGGCCAAGATTTGTCACCACTGGTTCGAATCCGCGGTCCATGAGGTGGGACGCCTGGAGGTAGTGACCGAGGTCCGGTCCGATGCCGAGGTCTCGGTATCGGGCCAGCGCTAGGAGCGACAGGACGATGGCCAGGACGAACGCAGTGATCCAAGGAATGACTCGGTCCCCAGCCTTGGAGTCAAGTCGGGCCTGCCAACGGAGCATCCGGATGTCGAGGCGTCGCCGGAGCGACACCACGGTGATCACCACCGTTTCGCCAGTGCGTTCGAGCGACTGAGCGGTTCGCTCCAGGGACGGCTTTGTTCTCACCAGAGCGCCCCCTGTCCAGCGGGTGACGGTGGCGCGTCAATCCGCGTCCGGTCCAAGAGATCCAGCAGGTCGGCGCCCTTGTTCCGGGCGTTGTTCACCCTGTGGTCGACTGGATGGCGAGACAGCGTGCCGTCAGCAGCCGGGGCCAGCAGGCGCTCGAGTTCGTGACGATTCGGGTCGTCGGCATCCAGCCACGCACCCCATTCGGCTGACTCGAGTACGGCCGGCATTCGGTGGTGCACTGGCGAGAGGTCACCATTGGCCTGCACCGTGATGACGGCGCAGGTTCGAAGCCCATCGTCTGACGGTCCGTTCACGGATGGATCGGTTCCTGGACGCCGGTCATCCGATCCGGTACCGACCCACCGCTCCCACAGGCCGGCGAAGACCAACGGGCGTCCGTCCGACCGCTGGATGTACCACGGCTGTTTAGAGGTTCGGGCATTGTCAGGCCGTTGGTCGGCAGGCGACGGCGTACCGGGACCCCACTCGTAGAAACCATCCACGGCTACCAGACAGCGTCGGCAGCGGAAGGCATCTCGAAAGGAAGGCTTATCGGCCACCGTCTCGGCCCGTGCGTTGAACATACGGTCTCCGATAGCCGGATCCTTTGCCCAGCCGGGCACCAGTCCCCAGCGTGCCGTGCCGAGGAGTCGGCCGCCGCCCTCATCAGAAGTCCAAACCACGGGAAGACGGCGAGACGGTGCGACGTTGTGGTCGGGGCCGTCCAGCACATCGACAATGGCGTCAGCCCCGAGGTATTCGCTCAGTTCCTCCGGGCCCGACGCGGTCACCACACGGCCGCACATATCGACACAGTACCGGGCAGGGTGCCTCGACTCCGGTCCCCGCTCAGGTGCCGCTCCGGTCTCCGCTTAGGTCATCGCTCAGGTGAGGGTGCAATCACCGCTGGCCCCACCAATCTCAACGGGCACCACGTCGCCGGGTGCTCCACCAAAGGCCGGTACGGAGATTTCTCCCGTCCCCGAAGCGTCCGCAACGGTGATCGCTCCCCGGACGGACAGGACCTCCCACTTCGAGGAGATGCCCGGAGCGGCCTCGACCCCGAACCGGATGGTCTCGGCCCAACCCAGCCCGCCCTCGTCGAGTTCCACGCCTCCCTGGGGGATATCGACACCCAACATCAGTGCGGCCCGCCCGACGCACGTCACCCGGGCCGCCCGTCCTCCGAGCCCATCCGGACACGCTCCCTCCTCGGACTCGTATACCACGACGTCAAGCGGTCGCAGGGAATCGGTCGCCACAGTCACCCGAACACAGGCACCGATCCACCAGTCCTCAGGGCCCACGAGCGCGACCTGACCTCCCCGGTGTTCAAAAACAGTAGCCATCAGCAATCCGGGGCGGACCGGAAGGTCGACGTCCGGGACGTCGAGCCGGATCCGGTTCTCCGGAGGTCCGTCGCCTCGAAGGACGGCCACCACCCGGTCGGCCGACGCGATCAGTGTCGGTTCGGCCACCGGGGGGCCTCCCTCGAGGCGCAGCACCGGCTCTCCATCTATGTCGGTGATCGTGGATCCAGAGAAGCGCAGCGACCGGTCCGAGCGATCCTCAGGCTCATTTTCCAACAGGGATCGTGCCCCGAATCCGACCAGGGCCAGCACGCCCAGGAGGAGGATGCCACCCATGGCCCGCTTCCGCATACCGATCTGAAACTCACGAACGAGGCTGGCCTCGTCACGCCGTTCGGCACGCGACCGGGGCCCGAAAGCCTCAGTGCGGTCACCTCCGCTGAGCAGCGTGGCCCACCGGGTGACCGCCTCGTCGGGAAACCGCAAGGCCAGGTCGGCGAAGGCCGTCTCCTCCTCCGGTCCGAAAAGCAGTAGAAGGTCGTTCTCCTGCAGGAACTCGACCGGGTCATCACAGTGGACCAACTGGCGGTCGCCGGCCAGTCGGACGAGAAAGGCTCGGATCTGCTCGTCGGCCTCGGCATCGGTCCACCGACCGCCCGAAGGAGAAGGCATGCCGGCTGTCGGTGATACCGAATCCGAACGTTCCCGGAAAAAGGCGGACCGGCGTCCGCGGTGTTCACCGGAAGGATCCGTCCGGGCCTCTGCTTCGGTCCGTTCAGGCATGGAGCCCTCTTCAGCGGTGGAAGCGGATTCGGCCTCGGTGGCAGGATCCGGTAGCTCGATCGGGTCCTCGATGTCCGGCACGGCGTCGACGCTACGCGACCAACAGCCCGCCCCCCGGGCACCGATCAAGGCATCCTGGGTGGACACCCCGGCAATACCCCCAGCGATGGCCATGCAAAGGTCCGACGGTGTTGGGTTTCACCCGAATACTGTCCAGCGGTGCCCTCCGGGCACCCACCCTGCCTATGCGCCACCGTCTCCCCACCACCCTCGCGCTCGCCGCCGCCCTCGTGGCGACCCTCCCCGCCTGCACGACCAATGACCCCACGACCGAGCCGGCGACGACCTCGCCGACTGCTGTCATCACGGTCACTCCATCAACCACGTCCGCTTCCGCCTCGACGACGAGCGCTCCAGGGTCCGAGACCGCCCCGCCCACCAGCACGACATTGATTGCACCCGTCGAGTCGACGACTTCGGTAGCCACGTCCTCGACCGTTACGGAGCGGGTTGAAGACAGGGATCCCGAGAGCGGCGACAATGAGTTGTCTCCAGAGACACTCTCGCCAGATCTCCTACCCGACGGGGTGGTTACCGATGGTGCATACGTCGACCCCCGCGGACCGATCTTTCTCGCCTTTCAGGAGTCTCTCGACCGGACCAGTCGGTTCTCCGGACTGGACTCCTTCTGTCGGATGGGCTCCGCTGATCCGATAGACGCTCCTACTGCTGTGGAGGCGGGAATCACTGCCGAATCGATCGTCATCGCCCAGATCGACACCCGCCTCAACGAGTTAGTCAAGGTGGGCTTCGGCGTGCCGGTGGGCGATCCCGGCGCCATGGTGGCTGCGTTCCTGGATGTCGTGAACGAGGCATGCGGCGGAATCCACGGTCGATCACTCGAGCTTCGAACCATTGGCGTGTCGGCGCTGGGGGGTGGCGATCTCGACATCGACACCCTGCGTGAGGCTGCCTGTCTGGAAGCTGTCGAGATTCACGAAGCAGTCGTGGTCCTGGCCGCCACCCCCATACCTGGAACCGCCGCAAGCTGTCTCACTCGCCGCCACCGGGTCTCCCATCTCGCCGTACGCGGCATCTCCGACCTGGACTTGCTCCAAGGGCAGGGTCTGCTCCACTCCATCGAGGTCGGTGACCGAACTGGTCTGAGCCTCGCCCTGGGGGCAGCCATAGACCGCGGACTCCTAGTTGGTGCGACCATCGGGGTGGTCATACCAGATTCACCTCAACGGTCTGACGACCTCATGGCCGCGGTCGATCATGCACTGGCCGAGGTCGACATGACTTCCAACCGGTATCAGATCGGATGCGAAGGGGCCACCACATGCCAGGTGGGCCTAGACACTGCAGTCGCCGCCATGATTGCTGACGGCGTGGACGTGGTCATCCCGCTAGTCGACATGACGTCACTGCCGTGGCTGATCCTGGAGATGCTGGAACAGCAAATGCCCCGACCACAGTTTGTCCTATCGGGCCTGGACGGCCAGGGCCTGGATGCGGTGGCATCACGGATCGCCGAGTTCGGCGGACCGACCGCTGGCGCCTACTACGACGGTGCCCTGGTGGTCGACGGGTCGGCGACCGGTGCACAGCGACTTGATGATGCTGAACGGCGACCGTTCGATCGTCTCTGCGTCGAGGCTTGGGCAGAGGTCGAGGGCGTAGCGGTGCCCACCGTCGAAAGCGCCGCGGATGACGTCCACCGGACGGTGGTGGAGGCGTGCAGCCTCGTGCGTTGGGTGGCTCGGGCTGTCGAAGCAGCCGGGCCCGATCCGTCCCGGCTAGCTCTGCAGGTCGCGCTGGCCGGCGTGGGACCGATCGACGTGCCTGATATGCGTCCCACCACGGTCGACGGTCGACGTTGGCGGACCGTACAGGTCCGTCGATACGAGTACCCGTGCGCTCACGGCGTCGGCTTCGGGGCGTCGGCGGGCTGCTTGGTGCCCGACGGTCCACCGGTGGTACTGGATCGAGCCGGCGTGCCGGTGCCGCCGGATGGGCCATTCAGCAGGCCCCCCGATCAAGTGGTCGTATTCGTAGCCAACGGCTCCAGTGTGGGCGGGTTGGCAGGCAAGGTTACCCGACTCCTTGGGCTGGACAGTTACCAGACGACCGCACCCGGCAACGCCTACCGGGCCTCGTTGTCGACGATCTACTACCGGGAAGGATTCCTTGGCGACGCTAGGGCGGTCGGCACGACACTGTCCCTACCCGCCGATGAGGTCCCGATGCCCGAGCTGATCGACTTCGTAGCGCCGTCGACCGTCGACCGGGTGCTAGCCGCCGACATCGTGGTGGTCATCGGTTCCACCGACGCCCGCCGCCTGGAGAAAGCCGACTGAGGGGACGGCCGCTCGGGCCGCCCCCCAGCCCGCCCGCGTTCTACATTTGCATTGCGATCAAGTCTTCCAACGACGTGTAGGGGCCTGTGAGCAGGCCCTCCACGAGACCAGCATTGGTCAGAGCCACCTGACACCTTGTCGCACTTTCAGCGTCCGGCGCAGTCTGGATGCTGATGATCTTTCCTAGAGCCCCCGACCAACCCGTCGAGACGGCCTCTACTCCGCAATCCTCGTAGATCGCGAACAGCTCGGCCATAGCAGCGTTGCCCTCATCGGTGCCGACTGGTGCGTCTCTGAACCTTTGACCGATGTCGCTGACGTTCAGGTAGGTATAGGACATGCTTTCTTTCCTCCATTTGTTGTGAAGGGCGATCCTTCCATGGAAGCTGCAACTCCGCTCTGAAGCCCGACGCGCACTCCCGGTCTTGGTGGTTCCCCGGGGATCCATCGACCAACCCCAGTTCGCTGGTGTCCTGCCAGTGGCTTAGTGAAGTTGTCCTACGAGACGGGTCAACACGACGGCAAAGCCCACTATTCCCAGAAGTCTTCGAAAAGCATTGACGCCATCGACCGCTTCCAGATAACTCCAGATGCTGAGGCTCACGACGAACACAGAGGTAGCAATCCGATCGACCCCTGATCCTTTTTCAGCTACCCGAACCACTAGTGCAGAAAGGACCACGACGATCAGAGGAAGATTTGGTGCCTGGCCGACCGTGTAGCCAAGGATCTTGAAGTCGCGACTCTGACTCACCGCCTTCCTCGCAAGTGCAAATAGGCGATTACGGCAACCGAGCCAGGCGACATGGCGAAAGTCTGCCGCGATTTTCTGGTGGCTGAGGTCACCGAAGAGCAGGTCGTTTTCTTGTTCGTCGCCGATTTTGCCGATGGGTTTGGTCAGTTGTTCTGGCAGGACATCAACCAGTCCTCTTCAGCCCCACGCCGTACGGGGCGGGGTGGCGTCAACAATTGCCACATGCATGTGTTTGCAATCGGGCGTACTCGAAGGCACCATCCAGATGGCTCCGAGTAACGGGGCTTTCCGCCCAACAGAAAGGAAATGAAAGATGATGTTTGTAGGAAGGACCGTCTGGGAAGTCCATCAAGGCCGTGAGGGCGATTTCATCGGCTTCTGTAGGCGGGGGTCTGAAATCCACCGACGCCTCGGTGCGACCAATGTCGCACTTATCGCCCACAACACAGGACCTGGACACCTAATGACCTACGTGCTCCAGTTCGAGAACGGTGTTGGATACGGCGCATTCGTGGATGCATTGTCTGCCGACTCGGAGTGGCTCACCCTGGGACAAGAGTTCGTTGCCGACCCGCCCGCCCGAATCGTCAGTCAGGACACTGGTGCCAACCTGCTTTCGTAGGCGCCTAGTTGGCCATTAGCGCCAACCTCTAGATCGATACCAGCGAGCCCCCAGGTGTAGATACGTGCAGGTAGACCGCAGCCTCTGGCTCGACTCGCGTCCGGGGCAGGTAGAGTTCCTGGTGAGAGGCGTGACTGCGCCCCAGCGAACGGTGTTTCAGCCCCCGATTTGGGAGTTATCCAACCGCTCAGGGGGTAGGCGGAGCGCCTCTCTCCACCGTTTTGAGGTGGGTTAACTTCGGAGTCCCTAGGGAGAACGGGGCGAAAGCCCCACGTCCCCCGCAACGAAGGGGTTCGGATGGATACTCCGATGGCCTTGGAGGTGTGCTGAGGGCATGCCAGGGACGCTCTTATTCGAGAGGGTCGACGGTGTCTGATCCAGTTTCCCCAGCCACAGAGCCGGTTTCTGTTGCGCCAACTTGACCTGGTTGGCAGTAGGGGGAGAACCCATCTGGGTCGAAGGTGAGGACATCTTTAGCTGAGCGGTCAGAAGAAAACGTGTCCAACAGATACGGAGCTCCCGACGTTCGATACCAGTTCTCAACAGAAACACCGAACACGTCTTCAAAAGCGTTGAACCAACTAGGACATGACGGAGTGCTCGGATAGGTCCCAGTGGTGAGAAGCCACTCATTAATTTTCGCGTCACCGAAGTCATAGAAGAGGATCTCGTTTACTGGAAGACCGAGGGAGTAGCCGAGGGGTCCACCGCTGCCTATGCATCGTGGTTCAGTCGACGTCCGAGGTAGCCACAAATAATCGAGCCAGCCCTGAGCAGTCACCGAGGCCGCATCGGGTATGGACTTCCCAATTCCTGCCAGTCGTACTTCTCGCCAGACACTTGATGGCACAGGGTTGTCCTCAAGCCCGTCAGCGAACGCCTTCATGTAGAGCTCGGCGTGTCCCTCAGTCAGCCAGCAGGGGAGGTATGTCCATGGGCAGGAAGGGTCTCCCATTAGAAGGCATCGATCAGTCTTGGACCCAGTCGCTAGGTACTGGAACCAGTGAGTGGTCTCGTGATGCGCTACTAGTTGAGCAAGCGCGGCAACTGCGTTCTGTCCAAAGTCGGTCTGGCTTCCCGTGGCGCTGACGATATGGGGTACACCATTCGTATCGACCTCGACCATCCCGTGAGCAGCAGATTCATGGACCTCAGAGAACCACCCTGGGTTGAAACGCTCGCCTTCGAGCAGTGACATTTCAGTTTCCCACCAAGTCCTATCGGTTTCATCGACGATCACGAGCAGGATTGTCTCGGCAAAGTCGAATCCGCCTGACCAGAAGTCGGCGGCCTCCGCATAAGCGGCGGTGACGACCTCTAGGTGTTCGTCGGAGAATCCTGGAGCGGCCCTGAGGTTGATGGTTTGACCGCGGCGTGGTCTCTCCGCAGCTATGCGACGAATCTCTACGTATACCTCTTCCCAGATCTCAAGAGCCTCGGTAGGTGCTGTGGTGGTTGGCGCGACAGTCGTAGGTGCCAGATAGGAGAACGGAATCTTTGTCGAGATCCCCGCATCCCCGCAGGGATCGTGCCCTTCGGGATGGGTTTCCTTCAGCATGTCTCCGAAGTCATCTGTCGTCACATGGCAGAGCAAATACAGACCTGCTTCTTCCAGAAACTTCATGACGTCATGGTGGATGTCCTTCCTTTCAGGATTTTTCGCAAGGTCAAAGATGCCCTGTCGCCCGTAGTAGTTGTCTTTGGGAGTTAGTCCTGAGGTGAACGTTGTTTCTTTGATCTCTCTCCGTCCGAGTTCGCCGACGAGGAGATCCCATTCGGTTTGGGTGACTGCTGCGATGTCGTACATGAGGGCATTGCGGATTGGGAACATGATCGCCATGACGCGCTGGAAGGCTTTCTCGTCTTCGCTTAGTCCGTCCTGTGAGGACCGCTGGAGGTCGTCTCCGTCGAAGGCGGGCGTTCCTCTCGCCTGGAGTGCTTCGCCTTGGGCATTCACCGCCACTGCTTCGTTTACAGCAAAGAGGAAGTTCCCATCACGATCGACGACGTCTTCGGTTCCCGGATCAAGTCCAGTCTGATGCGGAACCCCTGTGAAGATGCAGTAACCCAAGGAATCGATATTGCAGGCGTATCTGTCTGTCGGCCTGCCCTTTCCGGCGCCTTCTACGCTGGCTTGGCCACCGGTTCCCCCAGTGGTGGTGGGAGGCGTAGCCGCCTGAGGTGCCGTCGTGGTGGTGGTTGGCGGTGATGCCGTCGTCGTTGCCGCAGGGGAAATCGTTGACGCCACGATGCTGGCAGTTACCTCAGTTGTAGTCGTTGCAGGCCCCGTCGTTGTTGTCGGTGCCGCAGTGGTTGTCGGCACAGCAGTTGTGGTCGACGCCTGAGTTGCTGAAGGGGCAACCGTCGTTGCTGGCGTGCCGGTGTCTGAACTTCCGCCACACCCTGAGACGACCAACAGAAACGTCAGAGCAACCGCGTACTTCTTCACGGTCTCAGCCTGCCACCCCTCCTATGGGGGCGGTGGGTGTCTCTGACGCCCTCGGTGTAGATACACCAAACAATGCCCTGGTTCAGCAGGCCGGTTCGAACCTCATGCACTCCCCGCGATGATCCCCCAACGGATCCGCGCCCAATAGCGTTCATGGAAGAAATAGAGCACCAACTTGGTAATGACCTCGAATCCACCGATCGATATGGCTGTCGCCAAATTGCCGGTGAAGACGAACCCGAGCACCATCGTGTCGGCGCTCGCCAACACCCGCCATGTCGCCGTCTTGGTAGCCGAGCGCCGTCGCCCCTCCCGGTAGTGGCCCTCTTCGTCCACGGTGCGGTCCCATTGCAACCGCGACCAGAGTCGCTCATGCAGGTAGTAGAGCGTCATCTTGGTTGCCACTTCGGTCAAAGCAATTAAGGCGGCGGTTCTTATCTTGTCAACTCCGCTTGCCTCCTCAAGGCCCAAGAAAGGGCCCAGAAAACTCAGGATGACGAAGGACAAGATCAGGGTGTCGAGTGTTCCCACCACCCGCCAAGAGATCGCCTTGGCGATCGAACGAACCGGTTGGATTTCCGGAGGGTTCGGGGGATCTAAGCGCGGGTCCTCAGGACCAAAGATCGGACTTTCAGGATGTTCTCTCATCGTAGGTTGAGTCTGTCACCCCCCTCCCCTGAGGGGGCGGGGGGTCGCCCTGCCAGTCGGGTGACAAACTCAGCGGATGGTGGCCTGCCCGACGCTTGAGACCGAAAGGCTTGTTCTGCGCCCGTTCAGAGATGACGACGTGGACGACTACTTCGCCGTGCTGGACAGTTCGGAGGTGCGACGCTGCCTGCACCTCCCGGAGAGCCTGGACCGGAGCGACGCTTGGCAGCAGATCGCTGGGTTCCTGGGCCAGTGGGTGCTCCGGGGAACCGGACAGTGGGCGCTAGAGGAGCGGTTCACGGGAGTCTTTCTGGGCCGAGCAGGCCTCCACCGTCCCGAGCGTCCGGACTGGCCGGGCGTGGAGGTCGGCTGGACGCTCCACCCCGATCACTGGGGGAAGGGCTACGCCACGGAGGCCGGTGCCGCGGCCATTCGGTACGCATTCGCGGAACTGGACTTGGACCGGATCTTCTCGTGCATCCTCCCCGACAACGGGCCATCCCAGGCCGTAGCCCGACGGCTGGGCATGGAGTTGCTGGAGGAGCGCACTATGGCGTTCTTTCCGTCGGCCCCCCACGGCATCTGGGCCTTGGACAGAGATACCGCCGGCTTCAGCCGTTGAGCAGCGTCTGAACCGGTTCTGGAAAGAACAGAAACTCTCAAAACAGGCTGAAAACCTGTGGGTGCTACTGCATGCGCACTGTCTGGCTTTAGGGACGTACCTCGTAGTAGAGGTTGGTGGGATCATCGAGATCGTGCATGGAGAACCGGGTGAAGCCGGCGTCGGTGACCATCGACTCGAGGACCGCCGGGTTCATGCCGAGCGTCCCAAGGCCTAGGCCATCTTCACTTGACATGGCCGACGACATACACGACGCCACCGACGTCGAATACATCATGGCCAGCATCGGGTTGCGTAGGTTCTTGGACCACTCGGGCGACGATTTGATCTCCTTGACCAGCCATGTCCCGTCGTCGGAAATGGCCGCCCGGATAGCTCCCATTGCCAGGTCGGGCCTCGGCATGTCGTGCAGGCAGTCAAGAGTCATCATCAGGTCGACGTCGGCGGTCGGAGGCACGTCCTCCCCGCCAGCTAGGTGGATAGTCACGTTGTCGACGTCGTCGAATCGGTGCCGGGCTACCGACACCGCCCGTTCGGACACGTCGTATCCCTCAAACGTGCAGTCGGGCCATGCGGCAGCCATCAACTCGAGGGCCAGCCCGGTGCCACAGCCCACGTCCACGACCTTGGCGCCGGCCGCCAACCGGTCGGCCACCCCGTCCAGAGCCGGAATCACCTTCGGCACCAACAGCGCTCTGGCCATGGGCGCCAGCATCGCTTCAACGTGCTGCTCGGATCCCTCACCTTGGCCGTCGTACGTCAGGCCCAGACCGGTCTGGAATGCCTCGGCCAGCCCGTCCGCGACCTTCGGGTTCCGAAGGTGGCTAAACACACCGCCGGCATAGGTCGGCGTGCCCTTACGGGCCAGCACCATGGCGGCTTCAGCCTGTAGCTCGAACGTCTCCCCCTCGTCACTGACCATCAGCTGGGCCGCCGCCTGCGAACGAAGCCATTCGCGTAGCCACCGTTCGTGCAGCCCAGTGGCTGCCGCCAGGTCGCCCGCCGTCACCGGGCCCGCACCGTCAAGCGCCTCGTAGAGCCCGAGCCGCACCCCCAGATGGATCATCAGCGACACCGACTCCCCCTGCTTATAGCCCCAGGTGGTCATGGTGTACTGCTTGAGAAGGTCGCCGTCGACACCCATGTCGCACTCCTAATCGTGGTCGCTCGTGGTGCCGTCAGCCTTCCACGGGCAGCATCTACCGACAGCACCGGCCCGGCGCCCGTCAGTCGTCAGACTGGATCCAGATGCCGCCGTCGTGCGCTACGCACGGCAGCACCTCGAGGTCGCCCTTTCGGTCTCGGCGGCCGTTCACGTTCTGCTTCCAACCCTCGCCGTCCACGCCGAAACGCCAGAAGTGGGTCAAGCAGACCAGCTCCTCGCCGTCGACTGCCCCCTCATGGGCCAGGTGAGACCACTGGTGCGGGCATCGGGCCTCCGACACGCACGGCACCCCAGAAACGGTCACCCAGACCACTAGGTCGTCGGTCCGACCATTGCGCTCGATGGTCGATTCGGCGATGGTCCCCGGTGACGGCACGGCATCGGCCACCCGAACCCATCCCGGTTCCGGCGGGCCCCCATCCATCGCTCAGGTATCCACCGGTCAGACGTCCAGGTAGCGGGTGACGGCCACTGCGGAACCGACCATGCCTACAGCACCGCCGATGACCAGCAGCCAGATACTGGTGTCCCAGACGAACCCATCGGGCACAGCGAAGCCCCGGAACAACGGCACGGCATCGGACTTCTGGAAGTAGGCCAGCACCTGGTCGTCGACCACGAACAGGGCAGGAACAGCCAGCGCGGCACCAATCAACCCATGGATGGTGCCCTCCAACATGAACGGGATTCGGATGAACCAGTTGGTCGCACCAACCAACTTCATCACCTCGATCTCCTGACGACGGGCACCAATGGCGGTGAATACCGTGTTCAAGATCAGTAGTGCGGAGACGCCGACCAGCACCACAGCAGCAACCAGGAGCGCCTGGCTGACCCTGTTGGAGAAGTCCTCGATTTGACGGATGGCATCGGTTGCCGTGGCCACTTCCTTCACACCGGGTTGTTCGCCGAACTGGCGGGCCATCTCGGCCACGTTTCCGGCCTCCGGGTTAGCTGGCACGATGCGGTAGGAGGGCGGCATGACCTCGGCCGTCACGCTCTCCACCAACTCGGGCTTGTCGGCGAACAGTTCCTGGAACTCGAGGTATGCCGCTTCCTTGTCAACATACGTATAGCCCGAGATGGCCGGGCTACCGTCCAACACATTCCGGATGGCGCCGTCCTGGTCGTCCGAAGCATCGGCACGCATGAAGACAATGAACTCCACGCCTTCCTGGAATTGGGCCGTGGCCCGGTCAGCCCCCTCCCGGATAAGCAGGGAGGCGCCGACTAACGACAACGAGATTGCCACCGTCAGGATGGCTGCCATGGTCAAGCTGAGGTTCCGCCACAGGCTAACGAAGGTCTCGCGGGCGTAGTACCAGAGCCGCGACAGCACGTCAGTCCACCCGTCCCGTCGCCACCGTCTCAGGTACCAGCGTGCTCACTCGTACACGCCCTGAGACTCGTCACGCCGGATCACTCCACGGTCCAACTCGATGACCCGTCGACGCATCGTGTCGACGATGCCCCGGTCATGGGTGGCCATAACCACCGTGGTGCCGCTTCGGTTGATGCGATCCAGCAGGCGCATGATCCCCACAGAGGTGGCGGGGTCTAGGTTTCCGGTCGGCTCGTCGGCCAACAGGATCAACGGCCGATTAACGAAGGCGCGGGCAATGGATACCCGCTGTTGTTCGCCGCCGGACAGTTCGTCAGGTAGCCGTTCGGACTTGCGGCTGAGGCCCACCAACTCGAGGATGGCCGGCACCTGGGTGCGGATGACCTGGCGGGGACGCCCAATCACTTCGAGGCCGAAGGCCACGTTCTCGTACACCGTCTTCTTCGGCAGAAGTTTGTAGTCCTGGAAGATGTACCCGATCTGGCGTCGCAGGTACGGCACCCGCCACGTGCTCATCTCGCCGAGGTCTTTGCCGGCGACCATTATCCGCCCCTCGTCGACCACCTCTTCACGGTTTAGTAACCGGATGAAGGTCGACTTGCCCGAACCCGACGGCCCGACCAGGAAGACGAACTCGCCACGCTGGATCTCGGCAGTGGCGTTCTTCAGGGCCACCACGTCGCCCTTGTAGACCTTCGAGACGCCCTCGAGCCGGATCATCGACCTTCCTCCGGTCGAGTCGCGACAGGTCGGATCAGTCGGATCGGCACGGCGCGCACGGTACCAGAGGCACCCTCGCCCATCGGGTCAGCGGGCCGGTCGACGGGTTCCTTCTGGGCCGGCCAGTCAGTTGCTGGCGTTGGTCCGTGACCAGCGGAGGTACGACTCCATAAAGCCATCCAGGTCACCGTCCAACACACCGGCCACGTCCCCCACCTCATGGTCGGTCCGTAGATCTTTGACCATCTGGTACGGCTGCAATACGTAGGACCGGATCTGACTACCGAAGTCGACGATCAGTTTCTCGCCGCCGATCTGTGCCAGTTCGGCGTCGCGCTGTTGACGCTCCACGTCGAGCAGGCGCGCGGCCAGCATCTGCATAGCCTTGTCTTTGTTCTGGTGCTGACTCCGTTCGTTCTGGCAGGACGTCACGACCCCCGTCGGTAGGTGTGTGATCCGAACTGCCGAATCGGTCACGTTGACGTGCTGGCCGCCGGCACCCGACGAACGGTAGGTATCGATGCGAAGATCGGTCTCATCGATGTCGATCTCATCGACAATCTCGTCGAAGAACGGAACGACCTGCAGCGAGGCAAACGCAGTCTGTCGCTTGGCCTCCTTGTTAAACGGCGAGATCCGAACTAGCCGATGGACCCCACGTTCGGCCTGCAGGAGCCCGAAGGCGTAGCGACCACGCACTACAAACTCCGCCGAGCTGATGCCCGCCTCGGTGCCTTCCGAGATGGACTCGACCTGGAGGGCGAAGCCCCGCCGGTCGGCCCACCGGGTGTACATGCGCAGCAGGGTCTCAGCCCAGTCCTGTGCATCGGTCCCGCCCGCTCCGGACTGCACCTGACAGACCGCGTCGCCCTCGTCGTATTGGCCACTGAACAGCGACCGCAGTTCGAGTTCGTCGAAGCGACTGCCCAGAGATGCCACCGCCGCGGTGATCTCTCCCTCCAGGCTGTCGTCAGCCTCCTCGACGGCCATCTCGACCAAGGTCTCAGCTTCCTCGATATCGCCGGTCAGGCCGGCGTGGAGGTCGAGATCCTCGATGACTGAGGCCAGGTCCTTCTGGACGCGTCGACCACGGTCCTGGTCGTTCCACAGGTCTGGGTCCGCCATCTCGGTCTCCAGGCCGGCCCGACGTTTCGCCTGCTCGGCGATCCGGAGGTAGCCGGCGGCCTCGTCTAGACGGGTCCTCAGGGAGGCCAAGTCGGGAGCAAAGTTCTGCACGTCAGGCTCCGTGACACTGCTTGTACTTCCGCCCCGTCCCGCATGGGCACGGGGCGTTACGGGGCGTGTTCTCCCACTCGCTGTTGACCTTGGTGGCCTGAGGAACTGGCGTGGACTCCTCAACCCGGGCCGGGGCACCCGCGGCGGCAGCGACAGCCGCTGCACCGGTCACCGGCCCCTCAGGGCCGCTGGTCATCACTTCCTCGGGCTCACCGGACTCGGAGGCCGCAGTCACCTGAATCCGCATCACATACCGCAGGAAATCCCGGGCGATCAGCCCATCGAGTTGACTAAACAACTCGAAACCCTCACGCTTCCACTCGGTGGCCGGATCGCGTTGGCCGATGGCCCGCAGATGAATGCCCTCACGTAGGTGATCCATCTCGTAGAGGTGCTCACGCCACCGCTGATCGATGATGCGGAGCATCACCTGGCGCTCCACTTCGCGCATGGTGTCGGCACCTAGCTCGGTCTCACGTCTCTCGAACACGGCAAGGCCGTCGGCGCTCAGGAGGTCGTAGAGCTCGTCGGTTGACTGTGCCGCGCCTATGGCGTCGGCACCGTCGCCCAGTGGCCAGTACGAGTCCAGTTCAACCCGCAGGCCGTCGACGTCCCATTCCTCAGGCAGATCCGATCCACAGAAAGCCTCAATGGCACCGTCGACCACCGCGCCCAACGCGTCGAGGACCTCGTCACGTAGATCGCCCTCACTAGGCGGTTCTCCCGAGGAATCGTTCTCCGATGAGCCCTCGGCCGGGTTCTCCAGTGCCGACTCCTCCAGCGCCGAATCGTTCGTTGGTCGACTCACCAACAGCTGGTCACGACGGCGGTAGATGACGTTGCGTTGTTCGTTCATCACTTCGTCGTACTTCAGGACGTTCTTGCGGACCTCTGCGTTCTTCTGCTCGACGGTCGTCTGGGCCCGCTCGATGGCCTTGGTGACCATCTTGGATTCAATGGCCTCGTCCTCTGGCAACGCCCGGTCCATGACACCCCTCATGGTGTCCGAGGCAAAGAGACGCATCAGGTCGTCCTCTAGCGAGAGGTAGAAACGGCTCTCGCCGGGGTCGCCCTGTCGACCGCTACGACCCCGTAGCTGGTTGTCGATTCGCCGCGATTCGTGCCGTTCGGTTCCCAGCACGTAGAGGCCACCGTTGCTCCTTACCTGCTCACCGAGGGCCTTGCACTCCGGCTCATGGTGGGCCAGCAGTTCGGCGTACTTCTTTTGGCCTTTGCGGCTCGTGGGTTCCAGCCCGGCCGCCTTCATTTCCCGCTCAGCCAGGTTCTCCGGGTTGCCACCTAGAACGATGTCCACGCCTCGACCGGCCATGTTGGTGGCTACCGTCACGGCCCCCGGGCGACCGGCCTGGGCAACCACGTCGGCCTCGCGGAAATGCTGCTTGGCGTTTAGCACCTCGTGGTCCACGCCTCGCTTCTCGAGTTCGCGGGATAGGCGCTCGGAGTTCTCGACGCTCACCGTTCCGACCAGCACAGGTTGGCCGCCGTCACGGCGCTCCACGATGTCGTCGACCACAGCGCTGAACTTGCCGGCTTCGGACTTGAAGATCAGGTCGCTCTGGTCCAGACGGGCCAACGGGCGGTTGGTGGGAATGGGGACCACCTGGAGGCCGTAGATGCCTGCCAGTTCGGCCGCTTCGGTCTCAGCCGTTCCGGTCATGCCGGCCAACTTGTCGTAGAGGCGAAAGTAGTTCTGGAGGGTGATCGTCGCGAGTGTCTGGTTCTCCTCCTTGATCGACACCCCCTCCTTGGCTTCCACGGCCTGGTGGATGCCGTCCGACCAGCGCCGGCCCTCGAGTACTCGGCCGGTGAACTCGTCGACGATCCGGACCTCGCCATCCACGACGATGTAGTCCTTGTCGCGTTTGTAGAGCTCCTTGGCTTTCAGCGCAGAATGGAACTGGTGGACAAGGTTGGACGACACCTGGTCGTAGAGGTTGTCGACACCGAGGGCGGCCTCGACGGCGTGCACTCCAGCCTCGGTGGGAGCGATGATCCCCTTCTCCTCGTCGACCTCGTAGTGGCTCTCGGCGTTCAGCCCCTGAACCACGGCGGCGAACCGTTGGTAGAGCGCCGCCGCCTCGGCTAGACGGCCGCTGATGATGAGTGGCGTACGGGCCTCGTCGATGAGGATCGAGTCGACCTCATCGACGATGCAGAAGGCATGTCCGCGCTGGGCCTTCTCGGCGCCGGCCATGGCCATGTTGTCCCGCAGGTAATCGAAACCCAGTTCGTTGTTTGTTCCGTAGGTGATGTCGGCCGCGTAGGCGGCACGCTTTTCGGCTCGATCCCGCACGTCGGGGACCACCAAACCAACCGATAGGCCTAACCAACGGTGGATCCGACCCATCCATTCGGCGTCGCGGCTGGCCAGGTAGTCGTTCACGGTGCATAGGTGCACGCCCCGGCCGGAGATCCCGTTGAGATAGGCGGGCAGAGTGCTGACCAGCGTCTTGCCTTCGCCGGTGCGCATCTCGGCCACCCAGCCAAGGTGTAGGGCCATGCCGCCCATCATCTGGACGTCGTAGTGCCGCTGGCCGATGACCCGCCACGAGGCCTCGCGCACCACGGCGAACGCCTCCACTAGAAGGTCGTCCAGGCTCTCTCCGTTGTCGTACCTTTGGCGGAACTCGGAGGTACGGGCACGGAGCGCATCGTCGGAGAGAGCGGATGTTGCATCACTGAGCGCATTGATGTCCGGGACGAGGGCCTCGAGGGCCTTGACCTTGCGACCTTCACCGCTGCGCAGTACGCGCGAAAACACACTCATGGTCAGATGAGGCTACCGGTCGACGGCCTGCCCTCAGGGGCCCGTGGCGGGCTACCCAGGACCTGTCGACGGCCGATCAGAGAAGAGCGGCGGGCCGTAGAAGACCCATTTCGGCAAGGCGGGGAGCCGCATCATCGACCCCGGTGCCGAGGATGGCAGCCAACGCCTGGAGGTCGTCTTGGCGGATGGTCAGGACCCTCCCGTTGAAGTCCTGACGCTTGACCTGGATGATTCCGAGATACCTCCGAATGAGCTCCACCTCGGGGCCCGATGCGTCGACCATGGCGATCAGGTCGATGACCACCTTCTGACCCGGCACCCATGCCGGTGGTTCGTCTCCTGTCGCTTCAACCCGAACCTCGCCCAGTACCGCCGGAAGCAACTGGTCTACTGGGACGTCGTAGAACTCGGCTAGGCGGCGGAGACGAGGTACCGAGACGGCCCGTTCACCACGTTCGTAGGCACCCAGCACCGAAGCCTTGAACTCCGACTCGGAACGGGCCTCAACGTCCTGTAGAGAGAGCCGCTTCTGACGCCGGATGACCCGGATGCGTTCGCCGAGAAGGATGCTGTAATCATCGTCGGACGCCGACGGGGTCGCCCCGGCGGCGGTCGGACGGGAGAAAGAGTCGGCCACGGGTCGTGACGGTACTGACCGCGCTCCGTGGTTGCAATTCTGATCAGAATCGACCGCCAATAGGACTCACACCGCAGATCAGGCATGTGGCCAGAGCCGTCCGTCGCGGATGGCCGTGAGCAGCGTGCCAGCCACGATGGCTGCTGTCTCGGCGCGCAGCACCGTCTGGCCGAGGCTCACCGTCCGGTGGTTCACCAGCTCATCGGTGGTCCACCCTCCCTCTGGCCCGACCAGCAGCGCCCGAACCGAACCATCGATCGGGTCGCCACCGTGCTCGGCCACCGCCAGACCTTCAGGCACCACGACATCGCCGGGTGCCGAAACCTCGTCAATCTGAGGCAACCACACGCGACGCGACTGCATGGCTGCCTCCCGGGCTACCCGCCTGAACCGCTCTACCTGGACAGTCGCCTTGGTGTCGTCCCACCGCACCACCGACCGCTCGGCAGTCAGTGGGAGGATCCGGTCAACCCCCAACTCAGTCAGCTTCTGAACCACCAACTCGGGTCGTCCGCCCTTGATGAGAGCGAAGCCCACGGCCACCGTCGGCTCAGGCTCCGCCACGACGACGACCTCGGCGGTTGGCTCGGGCTCAACGGCAGAGCGGAACACGGCCCGGCCCCAACGACCCGCACCATCCCCGACCGTGATCGGGTCCCCGTCGCGTAGCCGCAATACGCGGGCCAGGTGGTGGCGGTCACCAGGGTCCAACAACGGGGCCGACGCATCAGTCACGAACACATGCGGACCCCCATGACCGTCAGGGAGAACCGCTTTACCCGGGATGTCGTTCACCGGTCCCGCCGGGCCTACCGGAACGCCGAGCGGATCTTGGAAATGAGGCCCCCATCGGCGTCGGCTACCACCTCGCCCCGCTCGTCAGCCAGAGCCCTCAGGAGAGCCTCGGCCTCTTCGCTGAGTTCGGTCGGCGTGTCGACGTGCACCTCGACCACCAGGTCACCACGACCACGTCCCTGCAGGTGGGGAACTCCCCGACCCCTGAACCGGAACACTTCACCGGTCGGCGTCCCGCGCGGAATGGCCAGCTCCTCGACGCCGTCCAGGGTCTCATAGTCCAGGATCACCCCTAGGCCCGCCTGTGTCATCGGCAGATGCAACCGGTGAAGAAGATCGACGCCGTGGCGTTCAAAAATCGGATGGGGTCGCACCTGTATCCGAACGTAGAGATCGCCGGCCGGTCCACCCCGTGGCCCCACGGCACCGCGTCCCGTCAGGCGAAGGGTCGTCCCGTGGTCGACGCCGGCTCGAACCTGGACGGTGAAGGAGCGCTCTTCGACGCTCCGACCCTCGCCGCCGCAACTCCCGCACGGGTTCGCGATGACCTGTCCACGACCCGAACACGTCGGACAGGCCGTACTGGTCACCATCTGACCCAGCATCGACTGACGAACCCGTTGGACCTGACCGGCACCACCGCATCCACTACACGTCTCAGGACTGGAGCCGGGCGCGGCACCGGTGGCTTCACAGTCCTCGCAGACCACGGCCGTCCGCACCGAGACCTCGGCGTCGGAACCGAACACCGCCTCCTCGAAGTCGACCTCGAGAACTGTCTCCAGATCCTCGCCGGAAACCGGGCCGGCATGACGTCGTCCTCCTCCACCGAAGCCACCGCCGCCGAACGGGGATCCGGATCCACCGAAGCCCGAGTTTCCGAAGAAGGACTCGAAGATGTCGCCGAAACCGGCGAACGGATCGCCGGGGCCTGCGGACCCGGTATGTCCGAAGCGGTCGAACCGGTCACGACGTTCGGGGTCGGACAGCACCTCGTAGGCAGCGGCCACTGCCTTGAATTCCGCTTCAGCCGCACCGGCATTGCCGCCGTGGTTCGCGTCAGGGTGGTGTTCACGGGCCAGTCGTCTATACGACTTCTTGATCTCGTCGGACGTGGCGTCCCGGGGGACACCTAAAACGTCGTACGGATCGCGGTCGGTCATCTCCGGTGTCTCCCGCTCAGCCTTCTGTGAGACGGTCGCCGAGGCGCCGTCCGACGACGGCCACGGTGGCGAGGGCCTGCGAGTAGTCCATGCGGGTCGGGCCGAGCACGCCGATCGACCCGGCGGCCTCACCGTCGATCTCATAGGGCGCCACGACCAGCGAACAGTCGGCCAGAGGTTCGATCCCCGTCTCGGTGCCGATCGCCACGCTCATACCGCGGTCAATCACGTCACGGATCATCGTCACCACGATGAACTGGCGTTCCAACACGTCCAGTACTTGACGTACCCGCTCGACTTCGCCGAACGCCGCGGCCACCCGGGACGTCCCGCCCACAAAGGCCCGATCTGCCGACTCGGTGCGTGCTTCGAGGATTCGGCTGACCACGGTGAGCACCGCGTCGACTTTGTCGTCGCCGGTCACCGGCGTATCGGGGACCGCCGACAGGCTGTGGCCGATGAGGGCCGCTGACAGGTGAGCCGCCGCTATGGCCAGCGTGGCTTCCGACGGATCCTCTGACGGACCGATCAACTCGAGCGTGTGCTTTTCTACGGTTCCGTTGGCCATGACCAGCACCAGCAGCGCGAGGTCACGGGTGAGGCCCACCACCTGAACTGACCGGACCTCCTGATGGTCGCGATCGGGTGCCAGCACGACTGCGGCACTTCCAGTGAGGTCCGAGAGGAGACTGCTCGTGTCGGAGAGCATCTGTTCCATCTCGCGGTGCGATCGGCGGAAGAACGCCTGGACCTGCTCGCGGTCCGCGGCATCCAACGGTCCGGGCCCCTCCATACGGTCCACAAAGAAGCGATAGGCCTTCTCAGTCGGCACCCGGCCCGCCGAGGTGTGGGGCTGAACCAGGTAGCCCTGCTCCTCAAGGTTGGCTAGTTCGTTACGAACGGTGGCTGCTGAGACCCCGACGTCGCCGGATCCCGCAATACGCGCTGATCCCACGGGCTGCGCGGTGTCGATGTACTCCTCGACCACCGCGCTCAGAATTGCCGCCTTCCGGTCCTCCAACACGGCACCGATGCTACCGGCGGGGCCCCCGGCGGCCCGTGGGGTCCACGCCCTCATTTCTGTCAGACGAGCCGGCCAGGACCCTTAGTTGTCCAGACTGGGCCCACTCGTGTCATTCGTCGAGCTTGAGGGCGGAGATGAAGGCTTCCTGGGGGACGTCTACGCGTCCGATGGACTTCATCTTCTTCTTGCCCTCCTTCTGCTTCTCCAACAGTTTTCGTTTCCGTGTGATGTCACCGCCATAGAGCTTGGCCGTGACGTCCTTGCGGAAGGCCCGGACGGTCTGCCGGGCGATGATCCGACCTCCGATGGCCGCCTGGATCGGGACCTCGAACTGCTGACGGGGAATGAGCTCCTTTAGCTTGGCCGTCATCTTCCGGCCGTACACGTCGGCATTGTCGCGGTGAACTACCGCCGAGAAGGCATCGACCGGTTCGCCATGCAGCAAGATGTCGACCTTCACCAGGTCGGACTGGCGATAGCCCTCTGGCTCGTAGTCGAGGCTGGCGTACCCCTGGGTGCGACTCTTCATGTGGTCGAAGAAGTCAATGACCACTTCAGCGAGAGGCAGGTGGTACTTGATCTCGACCCGTTCGGGCGAAAGGTACGTGATGCCCTCCAGCTCGCCACGACGTTCTTGACAGAGTTCCATCAGAGCGCCCGTGAAGGCCGTCGGCGTGATGACGTGAGCCAACAGGAACGGTTCTTCGATGTTGGCGATTTCGCCGGCCGGCGGAAGGTCGCACGGGTTGTCTATCTCGACCACATCTCCGTTGGTGCATACCACCCGGTATTCAACGGACGGAGCCGTCGTGATGAGACTCAGGTCGAACTCCCGTTCCAGACGCTCGCGCACGATCTCCATGTGGAGTAGTCCCAGGAAACCGCACCGGAAGCCAAATCCAAGGGCCCCGGAGGTCTCGGGCTCGTAGGTGAAGCTTGAATCGTTGAGTCGCAGCTTCTCGAGGGCCTCCCGGAGGTCGTTGAACTCATCGCCGTCGATCGGGTACAGGCCGCTGAACACCATGGGTTGAGGCTCGCGGTACCCCTCGAGGGCCTCGGTCGAACCGTTCCGGCTGGTGGTGACCGTCTCGCCAGAGCGGGCCTCGCCGACGTCCTTGATACCGGCCAGCAGGTAGCCCACCTCACCGGGGCCAAGTTCAGCCACCGGCGTCAAGTCGGGTCGCCGAACGCCGATCTCATCGGCAACGTGGACCGCGTTGGCCTGCATGAACCGCAGCGAAGTCTCGGCCGGGAGGCGGCCGTTCACCACCCGGATGGAGGACACCACGCCCCGGTACTGGTCAAAATGGCTGTCGAAGACCAGGGCCTGGAGTGGGGCGTCCGGGTCGCCCACAGGTGGGGGGGTGCGTTCGACCACTGCATCGAGTAGTTCGGCGACGCCCTCCCCGGTCTTGGCGCTGATGTGCAGGATCTCCTCTGCCGGGATCCCCAGCACCTGTTCGATCTCCTCCGCATACCGGTCCGGCTCGGCGGCCGGGAGGTCGATCTTGTTGAGGGCGGCCACGATCTCGAGGTCGTTCTCCAGTGCCAGGTAGCAATTAGCAAGCGTCTGGGCTTCGATCCCCTGGGCGGCGTCGACCACCAGAATCACGCCCTCGCAAGCCGCCAACGACCGACTCACCTCGTAGCCGAAATCAACGTGCCCCGGGGTGTCGATCAGGTTGATGACTACATCGCCCCAGTCGAGGCGGACGCTCTGCAACTTGATGGTGATGCCCCGTTCCCGCTCGAGTTCCATCGAGTCGAGGTACTGGGCCCGCATCTCCCGGGGGTCCACGGCACCGCACAGCTCCAGCATGCGATCGGCAAGTGTGGACTTGCCGTGATCGATGTGGGCGATGATCGACGTGTTGCGTAGCCGCGAGAGGTTCATTCCGTCGAAGACGGTACCGGCGACCAGGCCTCCCTCTCGGTGCAATCCGTCCACGGGTAGGCGTCACACGACTGAACGGACCGATCTACCGGCGTCACCGCTAGAATCGCCTCTCGCGTCGGTCCGTGGGTTATGTCCCCGGCTCGGCCCCGTCAACCGACGGACCCCCGATCGAGCACACCGAAGGACCACGCCCGTGGCGAACATCAAGAGCCAGATCAAGCGCAACCGCCAGAGCGAGAAGGCGCGCCAGCGCAACCGCGCCGTGCGTACCGAGCTGAAGACCCGGACTCTCAAGGCCCACGAAGCCGCCAAGTCTGGTGAGAACGCCGCTGAGGCTGCGGCCGAGGCCATGAAGAAGATCGACAAGGCCGTCGCCCATGGTGTACTTCACGCCAACACTGCGTCACGCCGTAAGTCCCGACTGCAAAAGCGTCTCAACTCGCTCTCCAACTGAACCTCGCCAGCGCCCACCTGGCCGCCAGAACTCCGGTACCAGCGGTTCAGGGCCGGGACAGGCTCGCTAATCGGGCCACCAGCACCTCGACTACCAGTTCCTGCGGCCACGCCGATCGTCCCCGCAGGTCCAGATCGGCTGCTGCCAACAGGCGTACGGCTCGAGAAATCCGCTCGCCACCCATTCGGCGGCTAGCAGCGAGCGCCTTCTTGGCGGGAAATCCCTTGACCCCAAGAACATCGGCCGCACCCGCCTGATCTCTAATGCCTGACCCATCAAGCCGGAGTAGTCGCCCGTAGTGACCCTGCAGAGCCGCGGTGACGGCCAACGGGTGTCGACCACCAGCAGCCAGCATCCGGGTCAGGCAGTCCAATGCCTTGGCAACATCGCCGTTGTCGATGGCGTCGGTCAGATCCCACGGCGCGACGTCGCCACCCGATCCAAGGAAGGGTTCCACGTCGGCCGCCGTGACCTCGGCTCCCGGACCGAACACCGCGGCAAGAGTCTCCAGTAGCGGCACCACTCCAGCACGATCTTCACCGAGGCGGCGGGCCACGAGAGCCCTTGCTGGTCGATCCAGGTCGACGGGTCCCGCGGCGATCCGGTCGTCGAGCCACTGGTCGGCTTCACGCCCCCGCCCCACCGTTGTCTTGCGGACCTCGCCACCGGCCGCCTTGATGGCTTCGGCCAACGACTTAGGGATCGGGTTGAGGCGCTGCTGGGCTGGGGCGTGGCCCTTCTCCCAGACGACGATGAGTGCCGTGCTATCCAACGGGTCGGCCAGGTAACCCACGAGTGGCATCACCGACTCCTTGTCACTGAACCGTCCAAGGTGACGTCCGACCACCACCCGTCGCCCGGTCAGGAACGGTGGGGTTTGGGCGGCGTCCACCAGACGGGCCACCTCAAAGCCATCCTCGGTGCGGTAGTCCTCCTCGGTGAGTTCCTCGAGGGCCAACGAACGGTCCTCGCCGTCGAGTGCCGCGGTGACCGCGGTCCGGACGGCCTCGGTCACCAGGGCGTCGTCGTCGCCGGTTATCAACACGATGGCCGGCATGCTCATACAGGGGCCATGACATTGGCCATCACGTCAGCCACCCGCCGGGCACCCCGGACGTCATGCGCCCGAAGGATCCGACAGCCGCCGCTGATGCCCAGCGCGTGGGCCGCCCACGATGCCTCGACCCGATCCTCCAGGCCGTTGCTCGTCACCTCGCCGAGGAATCCCTTGTTGGATGCCGACAACAGGATGGGCTGACCCAAGGTGGTCAGGTCCCCGGAACGCCGGAGGAGTTCGATCGACATGTCGGGCGTCTTGCCGAGGTCGAGGCCTGCGTCGATGATGATCCGCCCGGCGGGGATCCCGGCCTCGGTCGCCCAGCGGACGCGCTCGGCCAGAAATTCGCGGACGTCGGCCACCACGTCGTCGTACCTCGGCGTCGGGTCGGGAATCCTCGGACCGATACGTACGTGGGTGGCGACCACCGTCGCACCATGGCGGGCGCACGCTGGAAGAAACGTCGGGTCAGCGAATCCACTGATGTCGTTGCCCACGCACGCGCCGGCCTCCATGGCCGCATCGGCCACGGAACCCCGGAATGTGTCCACGGCAATGGGTAGGTCGAACCGGGCATGCAGGGCCTCTACGGCTGGCACCACGCGTTCCATCTCCTCGTCCCGGGTCACCTCGGGCCCCGGACCGGCCTTGGAGCCGCCGACGTCGAACAGGTCAGCGCCGTTGGCCTCATGGGCCTCGGCCAACCGGAGGAAGTCGTCGAACTCCCAGAACCGTCCGCGATCCCAGAACGAGTCCGGGGTGCGGTTCAGGATTCCCATGACGAGCGACCGGTGGGTGCAGTCGTAGCGGTGGTCGGGGCCCAACTCGACGATCACCCAGTCGACGGTACACCGGGCCGGGGTCGGCGTCCGGTTGGAAAGCAGCTCGACGACCCGGCCTCGGATCGGATTGGCAGGTTCGGGCATGCCACACCCACGAACGGTTGCGTCAACCGAGGGGCCCCGTGAGTGGCGACGACCGTGTCGCCTGAAGAGGCTCTGCTAGAAGAGGGCCGATGTCAGTCGACGCCGCCACACCGGGGTGCGTTCGTCGTCCGGTCCGAGGACCTCGAGCAGGTCGACGAACCGCTGCCGGGCATCTTCGTCGGCCTTGACGGCCGTCAGGAGCTCAGCCAACGTCGCTTCGACGTCGTCGACCGCCTCGGTGCGGGCCATCGCAGCGATCCGACGAGTGTCGGCCGACTCGGGGATTCGTTCCAACAACTTGAGGGCAGCGTCCTGGTCGCCCTCGCCGGCCCGCTCAACTAGTAGGAGGGCCAGAGCGGTCACCGCGGCGACATTGTCACTCTCGATACCCAGAGCGGCAATGAGCGACCCCTCGTCGCCAATGGCGATCAGCCGGTCGATCTCAGACACCTCTTCACCTGGCAACAGGCCCTCAACGAATGTCCGGACCGCGTCTTCGCCCTGGGCGCCGACGAAACTCGCAGCTACCTGGCCGTCGACCATTCCGAACACCGCCGGGATGGACTGCACCTGGAACGCCTGGGCCACGCCGGGGTTGGCGTCGATGTCCACCTTGGCCAGAACAACCTTGCCTCCCTGTTCGGCAATGACCTTCTCGAGGATCGGGCCTAGGGACTTGCATGGGCCACACCATTCAGCCCACAGGTCGATGACGACCGGAACCTGTGCAGACCGATCAATGACCTCTGTCTGAAATGTCGCGTCAGTGACGTCCATGCCCCTGAGGGTAGGGGCAGGCACGGTGGCCCCTCGTCCCACGCCCCGACTACCGTTCCTCCCGATGACAACGCCTGCCGGAATCGACCATGACAACCTGGTGCGCTGGTTCGACGGGGAGGTCGGCGGGCTGGATGGCGGCTCGCTCACTTTCGAGCTCATCACCGGTGGCCGGTCCAACCTGACGTTCAAAGTCTCCGACGGTGTCGCGGCCGACGACGGAGGTCGCCACTGGGTATTGCGTCGTCCCCCGATGGGCCACGTGCTGGCCACCGCCCATGACATGGCCCGCGAACACCGGATTATCAGCTCGCTGGCCGAGAGCGGCGTACCCGTGCCCGGGATCGTCGGGTTGTGCACCGACAGTGAGGTGAACGGCGCCCCGTTCTACGTCATGGACTTCGTTCCCGGTGTGATCGTCCGCAACGTGGAGGAAGCCGAGAAGGTGCCCCTCGAAGTACGAACGCGGATGGGCGAGTCGCTGGTTGAGGTACTGGCCCGCCTCCACGACGTCGACTTGGACGCTGTTGGACTGGCCGACCTTGGGCGGCATGAGGGCTATATCGACAGGCAACTGAAGCGCTGGCGAACCCAGTTCGAGGATGCGACCACCCGGGAAGTCCCCGGGGTATTGGAGACCCACGAGATCCTGGCGTCGCGGGTGCCGGCTCAGCAGGGCGCTGGCATCGTCCACGGCGACTACCGCCTCGACAACTGCATGATGTCCACCGACGGCGAGGTGGTCGCCGTGCTGGACTGGGAGTTGTGCACGCTCGGCGACGTGCTGGCCGACGTGGCGGGCATGATCGCGTATACCGACGACCGCACGACTGGCGGCACTCCTCCCCCGACCTCAATCGAGGGCTTTCCTGATGTCGACGGGATCCGCGAGGCCTACGCCAGACACTCCAGTCGCGACCTGACACATCTCGACTTCTACGTCGCTTTCGCCTACTGGCGTATTGCCTGCATCGTCGAGGGGGTTTACACCCGGTACGCAGCGGGCGTCATGGGTGACCAGGACGATCCCCGGCTGATCGCAGTGTTCGGTCAACGGGTCCTCGACGTCGCACAGGTCGCCCACGAGGCTGCATCCCGTCTCCCCCGGGTGCCCTGACGGTGGCCGACGAGGCAGTTTCGCCGCTGATCGAGGTCCTAGAGGCGCCGCTTTTGTCGGAGCCGGTGCTGGTGGTGGCAATGGACGGGTGGATCGACGCCTCCGGTGCGGCCCGTGTGGCCCGACAACACCTGCTGGACGGTGAGCCGGGTCGGCGGATCGCCCGCTTCGACACCGACCGGTTGCTGGACCACCGGGCACGGCGCCCCACCCTGCACCTCGTCGACGGGGTGAGTCGACGTCTGGAATGGCCAGCGCTCGAGGTTTTCCTGCTGGAGACCACGGCCGACCATGACGTACTGGTTCTGTACGGCCCTGAGCCTGATCACGAGTGGCGGGCCTTCTCGACCGCTGTGGTCGACCTGTGCCAGCAGCTCGGGGTGCGGCTGGTGGTGGGTCTCGGTGCCTACCCTGCGGCAGTCCCCCATACCCGACCCACCCGGCTGTCGTGCACTGCCGGAAGCCCCGAGTTGGCGGAACGCCTTGACTTCCTGACGGCCACCATTGAGGTTCCGGCCGGTGCACAGGCGGTCATCGAGATGGAGGCCGGGCGTGTGGGGATACCCGCTGTGGGGATCTGGGCTCAGGTTCCCCACTATCTCTCTGGCAGCACCTATCCGCCGGCTGCCCAGGCCTTGTTGGCTGGGGTGGCTGAACTGACCGGCATGGAGCTCGACGACGGGCCGTTGACCGAGTCGGCGTTGGCCGCCCGGACCCGCCTTGATGACCTGGTTGCCCGGAACCCCGAGCACGTCACCATGCTCGAGACTCTGGAGGCCGCCTACGACGACCTCCACGACATCCGGGGGCAGCTTCCCGACGGCGAGCAACTGGCCGCCGAGTTGGAGCGGTTCCTCCGCAACCACGACGACTGAGCGGTCGGGTCCGGCCAATTCTCAGCTAGTAGACCGCTCCAATCCGACCAGGAGCTCAGATGACGATGTTGACCAGCTTCGGGGGTCGGGCGATGACTTTCCGGGGCTCGGCGCCGGCCAGCGCGACGGCCACCTTTTCGCAGGCCAGGGCGGCGGCCACTGCGGTGTCCTCGTCGATGTCGGACGGTACGTCGACACGTTCTCGGACCTTGCCGTTGACCTGCACGATCATCGTGACGGTGTCGTCTACCAGTTTTTCCGGGTCAGCCTCGGGCCACGCCTCGACGTGCACGTGGCCACCGTTTCGCTGATCCCAGAGTTCGGCACAGAGATGTGGTGCAGCGGGTGCCATCACCAACAGCAGGGTGTCGATCGCTGCAGCCAATGTGTCGGCGTGGATCTCCTCGTCGGTCTGGACGTAGCGGTAGAGCGTGTTGGTGAACTCCATGAACCCGGCGACAGCCGTGTTGTACGACCACCGGTCGTACTCGTTGGTGATCCGGGCCACCAGACGGTGCGTGGCCCGATCGATCTCGGCATCGGCCTCGGTTGGATCGCCGTCACGAGCACCATTGGTCAGGTCAGAATCCGGCACGGCGAGACGCCACACGCGTTGCAGGAACTTGGCGCACCCGTCGATGCCGAAGTCCTCCCAGTCGACGTCTTCTTGTGGGGGCTTGACCTGCAGGTGTGCCAACCGCAGCGCATCTGCGCCCTGGTCGTCGAGGATGGCCTCGGGGGAAACGAGGTTGCCCTTGGACTTGGACATCTTGGAGCCGCCGAGGCGGATCATCCCCTGGGTGAAGAGCCGCTTGAACGGTTCTCGGAGCCCCTTGGGTGCCACCCCCAGGTCGGACAGAGCCTTGGTGAAGAAGCGGGCGTACATCAGGTGGAGAATGGCGTGCTCGACGCCGCCGATGTACTGGTCCACGGGCAACCACCGCTCGGCGGCCTCCACTGAGAACGGCGCCTCGTCGTTGGTCGGGTCGGTGAAGCGCAAGAAGTACCAGGAGGAATCCACGAACGTGTCCATCGTGTCGGTCTCTCGACGGGCCGGACCGTCACAAGACGGACAGGTGGCCGACAGGAATCCCTCGTGATACGTCAGCGGCGACTGACCAGTTGGCACGAACTCCACGTCGTCCGGCGCCTCGACCGGAAGTTGGTCCACGGGCAGGGGCTGCTCGCCACAGGTGTCGCAGTAGACGATCGGAATAGGGCAGCCCCAGAAACGCTGGCGGGACAGCAACCAGTCGCGGAGTCGGTAGTTGACCTTCCCGGAGCCGTAACCATGGTCCTCCAGCCAGGAGATGGCCGTGGCTTTGGCCTCGGCGACGCCCATACCGTCCAAGAACTCCGAGTTGATGGCAGGGCCCTCACCCACGTAGGCCTCGCCGTCGAAGTCGTCAGGGGGGCGAACGGTGCGCACGATCTCGCAACCGTGGGCGATAGCGAAGTCCCAATCGCGCTGGTCCTGACCGGGGACGGCCATGATCGCCCCGGTGCCGTAGGTCATCAACACGTAGTCAGCGAGGAAGACCGGGATGGCCTGGCCCGTGAACGGGTTGACCACCCGGCCACCGGTCGCCACGCCACGCTTGTCGAGTGCACCCTCGGTGGACTGGCGTTCGATGTCGCTACGACCGGCCACCGATGCCCGGAAAGCGTCGACGGCGGCCCGTCTGTCATCGGTGGTGAGCTCGTCGACCCGCGGATGTTCTGGGGAGATCACGGCGAACGTCATGCCGAACGAGGTATCGGGGCGGGTGGTGTAGACCGCGAGGGGTTCCACATCGGTGCGGGCTACCCCATCGCCGTCAGCAACGGGTAGGCCAAACTCGGCGCCCTCAGACCGACCGATCCAGTGGCGCTGCATGACTTTGACCTTCTCTGGCCAGTCCACAGTGTCGAGATCGTCGAGGAGCTCCTGGGCGTAGGTGGTGATCCGGTAGAACCACTGCTCCATGTCCCTACGTTCGACTAGGTCACCGGAGCGTTCACAGGTCCCGTCGCCGAGGACCTGTTCGTTGGCCAGCACGGTCTGGCAACCGGGACACCAGTTGACTGGCGCGGTATCTCGGTACACGAGGCCGGCCTCGTGGAACTTCAGGAAGATCCACTGCGTCCATCGGATGTAGGACGGGTCGTGGCTGCGGACCATGCGCCGCCAGTCGTAGACGGCGCCGATCCGTCGCAACGAGGCCGACAGTGCTTCGGCGTTGCGTTCGGTGTGCTCGCGGGGATGGGTCCCTGTCTTAATGGCCGCGTTCTCAGCTGGAAGGCCGAAAGAGTCGAAACCGATCGGCGACAACACACCGTCACCCCGCATGGTGCGGTACCGCACCAGTAGGTCACCCATCGTGTAGTTCCGGACGTGGCCCATGTGCGCCGGTCCGCTGGGGTACGGGTACATGGAGAGCACGTAGAACGGAGGGCGGGGGTCGTCGTTGTCGACCTCGTAGGTCCCCTCGTCGATCCAGTGCTGCCGCCAGCGCGTCTCAATACTCTGAGGGTTGTAGCGCTCGGACATCATCGTGAGGCTACCGAGGTGTCCGGTGGCCGCAGGTCTCCGGAATCGCCGACCAGGCGGGTCGCCTCCCCGAAGGCCGCTGGTAGATTGTCGGCTCCTCGGGGCTATAGCTCAGTTGGGAGAGCGCTTCCATGGCATGGAAGAGGTCGAGGGTTCAATTCCCTCTAGCTCCACGTGACGCCGCAGGTCAACGACCTGCGGTGCTCTCGTTTTCAGTACAAACGCTCTCTGGGAGCAACGCTGGGAGCAACGCACGAGCCCCTACCCCATCGTTAACTCGACCCTGTCTGAGCAAGAGGGGTCAGGTGACATTCGCCAGCCCCTTTGGCCCGGTAGATAGCCCTGGCCAGCCGAGGCCCGAATGGCCGGAGGGGTTTGATCCGAAAGTCGCCGGAGTGATCTTCAATACGTTCGACTGACCACCCACTTACAGCGTCTGTTGTCACACCTCACTACGACGATGTCGGTGGATCGACGCGATCCAAGAGACACGGAAGGAGGTGACTATGAGCGACTTCTTTGACGAGCCCGGTGTTGGCATGGGCGGCACGGCCGACGTGCCGTCTCGCAGCGGTGTGCACTGCGACGCATGCAACGAGTGGATGGACGTGGACGACGCTAACTGTCCGAACTGCGGCAGCGAGCGTTAGCCGCCAGAGCGACCTTCAAGTAGGAAGCCACGCAGGCAGCCCGGTTTCCCGGGCACGTGTCACAGAGATACGCGACCATTGAGGTGCGGTCTCGAACGACGAGAGGGCCCCGGTCATGAGAATCCTTCACACCAGCGACTGGCACCTGGGACGG